>Ga0307992_1000152_pt1 | contig 44421 bp, 38 predicted proteins | sample EllFjometagen133_FD_203162 | JGI IMG/M metagenome (GOLD analysis project Ga0307992, IMG submission 203162) | Marine microbial communities from Ellis Fjord, Antarctic Ocean - #133 | ecosystem: Environmental > Aquatic > Marine > Unclassified | place: Southern Ocean | collected 2014-10-08
TGGCTCTGCGGGTAGGACTCGAACCTACAACCTAGTGATTAACAGTCACTTGCTCTACCATTGAGCTACCGCAGAATATATTTAATTGTATCAATATTATACTCTATCACTTATCAAAACGTCAAGGTATTTTTGAGCTGTTTTTTGCCAAGAAAATTTCTTAACTTGCTCTAATCCTCTATCAATTAAATCTTCTTTTAATTTTTCATCTGTTAATCCAATATAAATCTTCTTATAAATCTCATTTATGTCATTTGGATTATTAACATAAATACCTGCCTCACCTATTACTTCCGGAATTGATGTAACTGGACTTGTTATTACGGGAGTACCACAAGCAACAGATTCTAAAATAGGCAAACCAAACCCTTCATATTCTGAAAGATAAATTGTTAAATCTGATGCATTGTATAAAATTGGCAAATCCTCGCTATTTATAAAATTAATTTTTAAAATCGCCTCTCTATTTAATCTTTGGTTAACTTCCTTTATTAATCCGTCTATATCAACAAAAGGAGATGTATGATTTTTACCAGAAATCATACATTGGTATTCTGGCATTTTAATTGCAATCATTCCAAATGCTTTAATTATATTATCTAAATGACGTCTATTAACAATAGAACCAACATAACAAATTAGCTTATCTTTAATCTTATATCTTTTTTTAAAATCCTCTATTTTGATTTGATCGTCAATTATTCTAAATGACTCGTCAACTGACAAAGGCATAATAAAAATTTTATTTTCATCAACTTTGTAATATTTCAATACTTCTTTTTTTGTATATTGAGAAACAACAAAAATATACTTTGCTCTCTTAGCTGAAATCTTTGAAAATTGCTTTAAAAGAATTTTATCCCAAACACTTGGCCAATTATATATTTCGGGCATCGCCTCATAACTAATATCATGCAAAATTAAAGCTGTTTTTTTGAAATAGAAAATTGGAGAAACATAATCAGGACAAAACAAAATATCTAATTTATCTTTTGTCGCTTCTAGACATAAAGAATAATGCCTGTATAGTGCATTGCTTTTTATTCCTAATGGCTTTTTTAATAACTTATACTTAAAATTGGATTTTTTTAATCCTAAATCATTTGGAATCTCTTCTTTGAAGTATAATATGAGTTCTAAATTAAAAGGCAAATCAAAATTATCCCATTGTCTAAGAATATTGATCAAAACACGACCAACTCCAGTTCTATTTCTCTCTAATGTATATGCTTCAATTCCAATTTTCATATTTACCTTTTTTATTTAAATAAAAATCTTTAATTCCTAATAAAGTAGGCTTAACCCAAATTCTTTTACTGGGAATAAATAATTTAATAAATTGTTTAATAATTCGCCAAATAATATCTAAATGAATTATTGGATTAATATACCAAGGCGCATATTTTTTAGCAAAAATTAAACCATTTCTAATATGATAGTAAATATATGATTCGGATTTTGCAATACTACTTTGTGATCCTTTGTGCCATATTTTTGAACCAGGAACAAAAACAGTTTTAAAACCAGCTTTTTGAGCAGAAAAAGACCAATCCGTATCTTCGTAATATAAAAAATATTCTTCGGATAATAAGCCAATTTTTTCTATTACATTTTTTTTAACTAAAAGACAACATCCAGTTAAATAATCAGTTTCTTGTATCTCTGGTAAATCGTATTGCCCCTTATCTGTTTCGTTGTATCCCCTCATCTCTCCTTTATTATATAACCAATTAACCTTACCTCCAGCAAACCAAATCCTATCTTTCTGATCGTAAAAATATATTTTAGAACCAATCATTCCAATTTCTTTATTACTTCCTGCTATTTTGACCAATTCACTTAAAAAATTATTTGAAACAATAGTATCGTTATTTAAAAGTAAAACATAATCAGCTCCATGTTCTAAAGCATATTTTATTCCAACATTATTTCCTCCAGAAAATCCTAAGTTTTCTTTATTATATATAATTTTTATATCCGTACTTAAAGATTGTGGTTTTTCATCAGAGCCATTATCAACAATGACTACCTCATAATTTGGGTAGTCATTGCTTTTTAATGATTCTAGACACTCAAAGGTATCTAACCAATTATTCCAATTAAGAATAATAATAAAAACTCTTGGATTCATATTATATTACTAAGTTTTTCCGTTTTTTTTAGTGCTTTGTGTCTAATCGTTGTTTTTACTACTTTGTTGTTGTGTCATTGTTTGATCTCCTGAAACTACTTCTTATTGATGAATTCTACTTTGAATTCTTTCTTGAATCTGTATGCGTTCAGCATCTAAATTCTGAAAAAGCTCTTTATATTCTTGCTTCATCTCCCAAATTCTTTCTCTAACCCCTAAATTAGCTTGAACACCTAGCTCATCTATAATCTCCATCATCTGAACCTGACGAATAGCACTTTGACCACTTTCTAAACTATTTTTCAAACTCTCCTTAAATTCTTCCTTATCTTGTAACTTGCTCATTACTTCACCAAATTTATCTAAATAAATCTGACGATTTTCTTTAATTTTAACCATTACTTCTTCTGGTACATTTTCTTCAAGTTTTTTAAGAATTTCCTGATGTTTTAACTGCTGATCAGTATATTTATTTAAAAAACTCTTTAATTTAGAATCTTCAGAATTATTCTGACTAAATTCTTCAATTCTGCCATTTATATTCCTAATATTATTTTCATATCTATTATTAATTCTCTCTAGCTTGGCCTGTAAATCAACATCATCAAAATTTTCTTGTACCATATTTCTTGCTTTGACTAATTGACGACTGGCTTTTCTTAATTCTATTTCTGATTTTTTAATTGGATCAGATGTCATCCAGCCTTGAATAGTATCAGCTGCATTTTTAAACCAAGAAATGATTCCAGGTTCTTCAATGTTTAATTCTTCAACTGTTACAATTGCGTCTTCTTCAATATCAGTTTCTTGAGCTAAAACAGAAAAAGAAAACAAAAATAGAAAAATAATTAACGGAAAAACAAATTTTTTACTCATATTTTCTCCTTTATTATTTATTATTACCTATTAATCCCAATGAATGGACTAGCGTTCCCCCAGTAGGCAGGAGTTTTACCATCCCATTTTTCAATCCAACGCAATTCTACAACTTGCGCATTAGCTCGTAGTGCCTCGGCTTCAATTTTAATAGCTTGGGCCTTACCTCCGGCTTCAGCAATTTTCTGATCAGCTTCAATCTCAATTCTCTCCAAGTCTCTTGCCGCCTTAAGTTTTAACTGCTCAGCTGTAACTTTAGCTTCAATTGCATCATTAAAAGCAGCTGAAAAAGAAAAATCAATAATATTAAATTCATCAACTAATATATCGCGTTCTAATAATCTTTCAGCTAAATTTTCTTTAATTTGATCTTTGACTATTTCTCTTTTGGTAATTAATTCTTCAGCTGTAAATTTAGCTGTTACTGCCTTAACTGCTTCTTGAATAGATGGAGCAATAATTCTAGAGTTATAGTTTTTTCCTACTTCCTGCCATATTTTATTGGCAGCCATAGGATCAATATGATAGTTCAATGCAATCTTAGATGTAACTATTTGTAAATCTTTTGAAGAAGCACTAGCTGGTATTTCGTCTTTTTGAATTTTAACATCCATAGTTACTACTTGTTGAATAAAAGGCATTTTGATATATAGGCCTTCATCAAAAATTTTATCTTTAACTGCTCCAAATTGAAGCAAAACTCCCCTTTCACCAGCGCCAATTGTTCCAAATGCTCCAAATAAAAGAATTAAAACAATTAATCCAATAGATATTTGAGAAACTATCTTTTTCGGATTAAAATTTTTCATTTTTTCATTTATTTCTACTATTTTTTCTCTGTCCATATTTTTAAGATTTCCTTATAAGACTTACCTCCAATAAATATTATAAAGAAATAATTTATTAATTTATTTGTATATCTATTTTACTACATATTAGAAAAAAGAGAAAGTATTTCATCAAAATCATCATCAGGAGCTGACTTTACTTTGTGTTTATAGCCGCATTTAATACACTTATAATTAATAATATACTTCTTGTTTTTAATCTCTACACCAATTGGTTCCATCAATCCCTTGCATTCTGACCTTCTATCTCCAGGATTGATATCAATATGTTTTGACCAGAGACATTTAGGACAATGATCAGTGTATCCTTTGCCTTTTACGCTTGCTCCACAATGTTCACAAGTAAAATCTTCTACTTTTTTTTGAAATCTTTTTTCTTCCATAAATTTCTTAATAAATAGATTAGATTTTTTTACCTACTCTTTTTATTTTAGCAATCTTTCGTAAATCAGCATATCTATCGTTCTCATCCATAATTTCAGAACTAACTATTTCTTCTATCACATCTTCTAATGTTATTACTCCAATAACTTCATTAAAATCATTAACTGCTATAAATAAATGATGACGAGTTTTGAGAAAAGAATTAAAAACTTCATTTAATTTCTTATTCTCATTTACAAAAAATAGTTCTTTGTTAATAACTTCCCCAATCGTTTTATTTAAATTCTTACTTCCTAAAAGATCTGATACGTATAATATGCCAACAATATTATCTTTATTATCCTTATAAACTGGAATTCGTGAATAACTTGATTCACTAATTAAATCAAATAATTTTTTATCTATTTTCTCTGAAAATTCTAATGCGAACATAACCATTCTTGGAGTCATGACATCTTTCACTTCTTTGTCTGAAAAAGTTAATGCGCCTTTAACTATTTTTTCTTCTTCAATCCCTATATCACTATCTTGGTCTTCTTTATGCTCTTCCATAATTTTCATTAATTCTTTTTTAGAATAAATAGTTGTTAACTCATCTCCTAATGTCTTGTCTAATATCCATGCAATTGGCCAACAAATAGGATACAGGATATATAAAAATATTTTTACAATCCATACTGTTTTTGCTCCAAGAACAAGTGCAAAACGTGAAAAAATTGCTTGTGGAAGAATTTCACCGAATATTACGATAAGACTAGTTGCAATTAATCCAGCTGCAACTCCAGAAGCAATTGATCCAAGGAAAATAGCAATAGCTGAGTTTATAGCAACGTTACCAACTAATAAGGTACAAAGTAATAGATTGCCCTTGCTACGAATTGGATATACTTTTTTAGCATTTTTATCCCCCAGTGACGCTTTTCTTTTTAATTCTTGAACACCAAGGCTCATTAACCCCAATGTCAATCCAGAGAATAAAGCTGAAAATATTATGAGAATAAAAACAATTAAATAATTCATATTTTTAATATTATAACATTAAAATGATATAAAAAAAACAATCATATAACAATGACCGTTTCAATCAAATAAGATTATTAATGTAACAAGACTAATAATCAAATCTTTTCAAGAATTTCTTTTGGGGAATTAACTAAATAATCTGGCTTATTCTTTTTTAACAATTTTTCTGAATTAAAACCCCAAGTTACAGCAATAATTTTAATTTTAGCTTTTTTAGATGCAATAATGTCTCTATCTTCGTCTCCAACATAAATTACATCATCAGGATTAATTTTATATTTTTTACACATTCTTTTTAGAACTAAATGCTTACCAAACAAAAAGCTATCAGAATATATAAAATTAAACAAATTTTCAATATTATATCTTTTTAAAACGATTCTAATATTTATTTCTGAATTACTTGAAACAATCCCAAGATTATATTTTTCACTTAACTTTTTGAAAACATCTAAAATTTCTGGAAATAATTTAATATTATTTTCCTTTTTTAATTTAGATTTTATTTGATAAATAAATTTTGGAATTTTCCGAAGAGAAATTCCTGATTTTTGAATTAAATATCTAAACCCATGATCTCTAATGTCTTTAAAATTAATTTCTTTATATCTATCCTTTTTTAAATCATTAGCAATATCAAAAACATTATTATAAGTATCCGCTATGGTCCCATCAAAATCAAACACAATATATTTTTTCATAAATTAAAAATAACATATCAAATAGCTGGGGAGGTAGGATTCGGACCTACGATCACGGCGCCAAAGGCCGCTGCCTTACCACTTGGCTACTCCCCAATTACTGACAACATTCCACAATAGCTAATTCTAATGGAAGTTGTGGAAAATCAGCTAATTTAATTTCATTTTCTGCTTGAATAAAAAGATGAATAAATTTAATTAAATCATCTGAAGTAAATTTTTCACTCTGCTGAATAATACCAACTATTTGCTCTTTGGTCAATTCTACTGTTACTAATTTAGAAAGATTAGAATCAACCTTAAGAATCATCATTTTTCTCAAATACCCAATTAAAGATTTAGTAAATTGAATTAAATCATATCCTTGATTTGATATCTCATTGATATGAGAAATTGCTTTACTATTATTTTTTTCAGACATAAATTGAATCAAATCAGAAACAGCTTTAATATCTACTACTCCTAAAATTGCTTGAACTTCTTCTAGGGTAATATTCTTATCCTCCATGGACATAATTTGACCAAGCAAACTTTCTCCATCACGAACTGAACCATCAGCATTAATAGCAATTAATTCTAATGCTGATTTCTCTATTTTTACTTTTTCTTGATTTGAAATCCAATTTAAACGCTCAACAATTTTATCCAAAGTCAATTTATGAAAATCAAATTTCTGACAACGAGAAATGATGGTCTGTGGAACTTTATGAATTTCTGTAGTAGCTAGTATAAAAATTGCGTGAGCTGGAGGCTCTTCTAATGTTTTAAGCAAAGCATTGAATGCCTCTTTTGTCAGCATATGAACTTCATCTATGATAAAAACCTTATACTTAAGACTATTTGGACTAAATTTAATATTATCACGCAATTCTCTAATCTCATCAATTCCACGATTAGAAGCAGCATCAATTTCAATCAAATCCATTGATTTATTCTGATTAATATCTTCGCATGCCTTACACTTATTACACGGCTCAGCACTCTTTTTTTCAAGACAATTAACTGCTTTAGCTAATATTCTAGCTACACTTGTTTTACCTGTTCCCCTAACACCGGTGAATAGATAGGCATGAGCTATTTTATCCAATTTTAAAGCGTTAGTCAGGGTTTTAATAATATGTTCCTGCCCAACTATTTCTCCAAATGTCTTTGGTCTATATTTTCTGTATAAAACAAGATTAGCCATAATTATCTATTAAAAACTATAAATTTATAACCTATAAAATTCCAGATCAATGAGAATCCAGTAGCTGCGACTTTAGCCAGATTAGCCCAAAGTTCTGGTGAAATTCCAAACATTGGAGAAACCAAAGTAGTTATTCCATATACAATACTACTGTTAATAGCTAGACCAATCAAAGTAACTAAGATAAATTGTGAAAATTCCTTAGCTTCAACTTTATCAAGATCTTTAAATGTCCAATATTTATTCCAAAAATAACTATTAAATACTGCTATGGAAAAAGAAACAATATTAAGCAAAATAATTGAAGCACCACTATAAATCCCCGTCCACCACATTAATGAATTAAGAATAGCAAAATCAATCGCTGTATTCATAAGTCCAATTACTATAAATTTACTAAATTGATTAATGGTCTTCTTTGATAACATATTCTAAATTTCTAGAGCTTTTTTAATTTCAAACTCTAATCCTTTCTTAATTATTAATGTGTCTCTTCTTTCAATTTTATCTTCTAATAATAATCTAGCTACTTGATTTTCTATATTATCCTGAATAGTTCTTTTTAACGGTCTTGCACCATACAAAGGATCATAACCTTTTTGAGCAAGTTCTTCAACTGCTTCTTCTTCTATTTCAAAATTAATTCCCTTTTCTTCTAATTTTTTTTGAAATCCCATAAGAAATAATCTTGCAATCTTATTCATATTCTCCATATTTAATGCCTTAAAAAGAACAATTTTATCAAAACGATTTAAAAATTCTGGTTTAAAATGCTCTAAAAGAATATCTTCTTTTAACTCTTTATCAATCTTTTCATAGGGCGAACCTTTGCTAATTTCCTTTTGAACAAAATGTGTTCCAGCGTTTGAAGTTGCTATTATAATAGTATTAGTAAAATTAATTGTTTCTCCTGAAATATCAGTTAAGCGACCATCGTCCATTACCTGTAAAAAAAGATTTAAAATATCAGGATGAGCTTTTTCTATTTCATCTAAAAGAATCATTGAATAAGGCTGTCGCTTAACAGCTTCAGTCAAATATCCCTTATTAACACCCTCTTCAGTTCTTGAACCAATTAATCTACGCAGACCTCTTTTTTCTTGATATTCTGACATATCTAATCTAATCATTTTCTTTTCACTGCCAAAATATACCCTTGCTAATGTTTTAGCTGTTTCTGTTTTACCAACTCCAGTAGGTCCAACAAAAAGAAAATTAGCAATTGGTTTTTTTCTACCTTGTAATTCTAATCTACTACGACGCATGGCTGAAGATATTGCTTCAACTGCTTCTTCTTGATTAATAACATATTCATGAATTAAATCTTCTAAATGAAGCAATTTGTCTTTTTCTGTTTCTTCAACCTCTCCTAGAGGTACATTCGTTTTTTCAGCAACTAATTCAGTAATATCACTACCTTGAACAGAACTCCCAGCTCCTTTTTGTTCTCTAATCCTATATCCTGTCTCAATTAATAAATCCATTGCTTTAGCTGGCAATGATTTACCATAAACATAGCGATCTGATAAATCAATTGCCTGTTCCAATGCATCAGCAGAAAAGAAAATTTTTAATTCTTTTTCAATTACATAAATTTTAGTAATTAGAATTTGCCATAATAGGTCACTAGACGGCAATGGAACTTCAATCTTACTCAAAACTCTACCTAAAATCTTCCCTTCTATTTTAGAAGCAAAACCATCGTCTGTTGTTGTTCCAATAAAATAGAAAGCTTTTTGATCTAATGCTGAAGATAAAATTTCAGCCATATCTAATCCGCCAGCCTGACTTTTAAGTCCCGCCAAACTATCAATATTCTCAATTATTAAAACAATATTACCAGCTCTATTAACTTCAAAAATAATTTGTTTTAAATATTCTTCTCCTCTTTCTTTTGCATCACTTAGACTGACTAAACTACTTAAATCTAACTGAACCAATCGTTTATCTTCTAAAAATTTAGGAACATTTTCCGTAGCCATTAATTGAGCTATTTTCTTTAAAATAGCTTTTTTGCCAATTGCGCTTGGGCCAACTAAAACTACACCAACTTGTCCAGAATTAAAAAAATTAAAAATTTCACCAATTTCTTTTTGACGACCCATGACTACTTCAAATTGTCCTTCTCTCGCTAAAAAAGTTAAATCACGACTTACTCTATCTAATAGAGGAGTTATAACAGCTGTCATTGTACGATTCAATTTACCCTTTGGCTTCAAAAAACTTCCGAATAAAAAAGATTTTTCTCTTTTTTTAATTTCTTCTTCTAATTGACTCCACTCTACAACACGTTCAATCTCTTCGGGGCTAACTCCAAATTCGTCAAAAATCATTCCTACTAAATTTTTCTGTTTACTAATTGCCCAAAGGATATCTAGTGTACCAATTTGATCTTTATTTTTTTCAATACAAAATAGATAAGCAGATAAAAATATACCTTTAAAATCAGAAGCTATTTTAGGATTTAAAATACCAATACCTTTTTCAGATTCAGGAAAAAAAGAAGAATTTTCTAAAATATTTTTAGTCTTATTAATTATTTTTTTAGAATCACAATTCAAACGCTTTAATATTCTTTTAAAATTCTTTTCTTTTAAAAAAAATGAAAAAAGATGAATTGGACGCAAAGAGCCATACTTTTTACGACAAGCAAATATCCATGATTTTTCCAATACTTTTTGAGATGAATCATCTAAAAATGAAGAAACTTCAATCTCTTTGCCAAGATTAAGTTGAGAAGGTTTAATTATATTAATCCTCTCCTCTTTTCTCTGGAATAGATATAAAAGGAACATATCAAACAAAAGAGATAAATAAAAAATATTTATGAATCCAATTACTAAAGCCCAAATACCATAAACTCCAAATAAGATTAAAAAGAGATAGAATAATAACCCTAAGATTCTTTTAAATTTTCTTTGAGTAATTCTAAATAAATTAAGATATGGCTGAAATATAAGATTTGGTTCGTTCATATTTTAAAATATTAATTGCCAGATAACAAAAATAGGTAAAAACATCCAAAGAATTAAAATAAAAATCCAAAATAAAGTCCAAAAAGCCATTAATAATAAACGCCATGAAATCTGTAAAAAATGGATTACTAAACTTAATATATGCGCATCCCACCCATGCTGACCATACATGGGCTTAAAAAAATTCTTTATAAAGATTGATAGAGCTAAACCTTTCCAACCATTATTGACTCTATTCCAACAAAAAATAGCAGTTTTTTTAAAACCGCGACTATACCACCAAATTGGAAAATATAAGATTTCCCAAATAGTATCTAAAAATAAATCTTTGATAAATATTTTATAAGCAAACATTTTTATAAGCTATATTTGTTTTTTATAACGATCAGAAATTTCTTGATCAACAACTGACTTATCACGACCATATTTTAATCTAGAAATTTCTTTAATTATCTTAGCAATTTCAGGATCACCTTGTTCTGGAGAATAGGTTGTTAAATTAAATGGCTTAGAAGTTTGATTATCAATCATTAATTTAACATGAGCATTAAAATTGCTTATATTAATTAAATCATTAGAATCAAAATCAGGTTCAAATTGTTTAACCAAAAATTCTGCATCATCAGCTCCGACTCTAAAGGCAATTATAGAACCAATATTGCCAAAGACAGATTCTCTAATATCATCAGATAATTGTCCTATAAACTGATGTCCAGCAATTAGTCCTAAACGATATTTACGAGCTTCTGATAAGATTGTTGAAATACTATTTGTAGAAAAATTTTGAAACTCATCCATATATAGATAAAAAGCTTTTCGTTCTTCCTCTGGTATATCAACTCTAGAAAAAGCAGACATTAATATTTTACCAGTTACAATCATTCCCAATAAAGAACTATTAATATCTCCCAATCGTCCCTTACTTAAATTAACTAAAAGAATTTTTCCCTCATTCATAATCTTTTTGAAATCAAGTAATGTTTTAGATTGTCCAATAATAGGACGCATATAGTCATTGGCAATAAAAACATTAAATTTAGAAGTAATATAAGGAACTATATTCTGTAAAGAAGCATCTCCTCCTGCTTTTCCAGCTTCTTTTTCCCAAAAATCTTTAACTATAATATTCTGACACTTAGATAATAAATTATCTCTAAATTCTTTATCAGATAAAACTCTAGGAACTTCCATTAATGTATTATTTCCATTGGGATCATCCATTAAAAGCAATAAAGCATTACGCGCATATTGTTCAAACATTGGTCCTCCTGTGTTTTTTAAATCATAAAGTTTATCAAAAATACTTATTAATTCATTGACTACAAAAGTTTTTTGTTCTGGATATTTCGCATCATATTCAAGCATATTTAATGCTAAGGGACGTTCTAAATCAGATGGATCCAATAAAACAACATCTTCTGCTCGTTCTTTTGGTATCAAACTTAAAACATGCTCAATCAAATCTCCATGCGGATCTAAAATTCCAATTCCTTTTCCTTCTTTAATATCTTGAACAGCCATATTTTTTAATAAAGTGGATTTTCCTGTTCCTGTTTGTCCTATAACATAAACATGACGATAACGATCATTATCTTGCATTCTAACAACCGTTTCAGATCCTCTATAATTATTTTTGCCAAAAATAACGCCTTGTTTTGGAATATTAACAGGAGGAGCAGATGATTGGGATTTTGTGAATTTAACATTAGGAGCATCAATTGTATTGCTTGGAAAATGAAATAAGCTAGTTAATTCTTCGGTATTTAAAATAATTGAATTCTTTTTATTAAAAGTTCTAAAGGAAAAACTATAAATTAACTTTTTTAAAGCTCTTCCTTTTAAGCGTATTGATTTTAATTGATTCAAATTCTGCGTATTAAATTGAACGAAAGCACTTTCTAAATGATTCAATAATTGCTCTGCTTTATTATCGCTTTTACTAGAAGCTATTAATCTAACATTAACCTCAAAACCAGCTTTACTAATTTTCCCTTCTAATGCTTTAACTATTTCTTCTTGTCCTGAAGTGACTATCTCTTTGTTTCCCTCTAATTTTTCTTCTGGTTTAGTTGGTTTAATTACTTCTCCTAATTCTTTAGCTACACTGCCTGCTATTCCTCCTCCCTTAGATGACATTGCTTGAGAAAAGTTTTTACCTTTTTGCATTTCTTTAGCCACTTCTTTTCCTGTCTTTTGCCAATTAAATGAACTTGGACGAAAAACAATTTGAATTGCTGCTCCTTCTCCTTTTTCTTCTAATTTGCTCAAGGCATTAGCTACTTCATTAAGAGGATCAGATTCTAAATTCTGATAAGTTTTAAATGGTAGAATATAGTTCTTGGATAGCTTTAGATAAGAACCAACTACTGATCCTTCTGGATTAAAAATATTATAATCTTCAACTTTTTTGAATGAAGCATCTGGATAAAAACCATGAATTTGTTTTTCAATAACTGTTTCATATTTTCGTGGCACTGACATATAGAATGAAATTTCTTCTCCAATATGAGGCGTGGCAATTTCAAAAATTAAATAAGGCTGACCATAAATAAAAACATCTTTAGTTTCTTTAATGTTGCTTAAACTACTATAAAATTGCTCCATTACACTAATAATTTCCTTTTCTGTTTTAACTGCTTCTCCTTCTTCTCTCTTCGTTTTCTTTGGTAAGGTAATTAAAAACAGGCTCATATTCAAAGCCCGAGATATCCTCCCCTTTTTCTTTTTGCTTTCAAGAATAATTAAAGTGATTATTCCAACAATTCCTAAAATAAGCAAAAAAACAATACTTATGAGTATTTGATTTAATGTCATAATATTTATCTTTGCTCCAATTTTCCAGCTTCAACTAATTTCTTGTAAAAATTATCAACTAAATCATCATGAAATTTATCTAAAAGATATGGATTATTAAGCTTTTTAGCTTCTTCAATCGCTGCATCTAATCCTTTTTCAAAAGCAATTTCACGCAATACTTTAATTTGTCCTTCATCTTTTGAATCTTCAGTTGGCCGAACTGGCGTTGGTGTTATTGGTGTTGCTGGCTCTACTTCTTTAATAATCTCTTTTTCTATTGGATGAAAAGTCTCAACTTTTGGCTCTTGTTCTACTTTTATCTGAGGAGCTTCTTGAGAATTTTCAATTGGCTGCTCTTTTGCAACAATTGGACCTCCTTCTACTGGCTCCTGATATTTGTCTTGTGTTTTTTCTTCCATAATTATTTATTTATTATTATTATATATTTTACCATAAAAATATTAATCATAAAAATACTCATCAACTTTTAATCCGTTTTGGTCATAGAGAATAACTGTATCGCTAGCATTAGAAAAAACATCATTTGAAGTTCTATTCAAAAACATACGCCATTCATCATTATAAAAATCTGGATCTTGATTATATTCTGAATAACAATGACTATAATTTAAATTTTCATTTAGAAACGAAGTGCATTCACTATCCAAACTAATTGCAAAATCATTAGCATAATCAGGAAATTCACATCTATTTAAATCATTAATAAAATCACGGCAATATTCATTTAAATGACTATAATCTGATTCATTTGGATATGGACAATCTGTTTCTAAAGAAGGATTAAAATTATCTTGATCTAAATATCCAGCACACTTATTAGTTAAAAAATTAACTCCAATAGAACTAAGACCTGCTGAAATAATTAATTCATCATCAGGATTTAATGTAATATTAACATTAGTAGCACTAGTAAAAGGCGATTTTAAATTCCTAACAGCTTGGACAATATTTAAACTATTTCCCTTTGTTTGAATTGTCCATCCAGTTATGTCAATTATTTCATCGCTTTCATTGCTTAAAACAATATTGTCATCTTTAAAATCATCTTCATCATATTCTATATTGTCTATTTCTACTTTTTGATAATAAGGAGAAACTCCAAGTTGAAAACTTCTAATAACTGGAGTTGGATCATAATATCCTTCTTCATTTTTAGCTCTCACATAAAAAGAATAACTTCTATTAGATTCATCAGACAAATCATATTCTTTTGTATAATTAGAAACTGAATTACTCCAACTATCATCATGTCCCTTTAAATATGTTTCAAACTCTAAATCACTTACTGGGCCTAATGGATTTGTTCCTGAATATCTGAATTCAATTTTACCTGTTTCTAAAATCTCGTCTTGCTCTGGTCCACTAAGAATAGATGTTTCAGGATAACGATTTGGTTCATTGGAAATGACATTATCTCCTAAATCATAGTTATCTAAATCATCATCATTAATTTCAAGAATATATTTCCAACCAAAATTATTATTATTAAAAACATCTGGACTTGGAATCCATCTTTTTTTACCCAATTCAATTAAATACACTTCAGGACCAGAACCTTGTAATAAAGAACCATCAGGATAATCATCGTATTTTCTCCAATCATCATCTTGCGGGTAGCTCTCCATTATTAAATCAGAAAAAATCTTAATATTCTGCCATTTAAAATTAAACTCATTAAATATCTCTATGCTAGGAATCCAATGTCTAGTTCCATTTTCTAAAATATACACTTCAGGACCACTGCCCTTAATCAAATCTGCCTTTGGTAGATAGGCATAAACAACAGTATTAAGAGTTAATCCTGCTAAAATTAAAATTATTAATATAGAAAATCTTTTCCACATATTCTTAATTGATATTATAACCTATATTATGTTAAAATTAAAGAATGAATAAGGTTATAACAAATATTTTAGCCAGCTTTCTATTATTATTGATGTTTGGACTGGCTTTTTTTAGTATTCTAGGAGATGCGAATACAATGGATGAACTGGCTCATACTCCGTCTGGTTATTCATATATTGTAAAACAAGATATGCGTTTAAATCCAGAACACCCACCATTGCTTAAAGATATGGCTGGATTATCTGTTTTAATAGGATCAAAAATAACTGGAACATCAATCAATTTTCCTGATCAAAAAGAATCTTGGCAAAATGCTATTAATGGACAATGGGATTTTGGACGCGAATTTCTTTTTAGAAATCAAAATGACGCAGATCAAATTGTTTTCTTTGCTCGTTTACCAATGATCTTAATAATGCTTATTCTTGGTTTTTATGTTTTTAAATGGGGACGCGAACTTTATGGAAACAAAGCTGGATTAATAGCTCTTTTCCTTTATTCCCTGTCACCTACTTTTATTGCTCATGGACGTCTAGTTACTACCGATGTCGGAGCAGCAGCAGCTTTTTTCATTGCAACATATTATCTAGTTAAATGGCTTCAAAAACCAGATAAAAAGAATTTAATTATTGCTGGTATTGTTTTTGGACTTGCTCTCTTAACCAAATTCTCACTTGTTCTTTTAATTCCATATTTCATTTTAATTACATTAATTTGGGCTATTGTGAATAAGAATTGGAAATTAATATTTGGATTAGCATTGATTGGAATTATTGCTATGACATTAGTATATCCTGTTTATCTGTTCCATACATGGAATTATCCTTTTGAAAAACAAATAGCTGATGCAGAACATAATCTTGCAACCTATGGCAATAGATTATTTGCAGACCCAGTTCTTTGGATGAATACACAAACAATTCTCCGTCCCTATGGACAATTCTTTACTGGATTACTTATGGTTATTCAAAGAGCTTCTGGTGGTAATACTACTTATTTTATGGGAGAAATTTCTAATATTGCTTGGCCGTTATATTTCCCAACTGTATTTTTAATAAAGGTTCCATTAGTATTGATTATGCTAATATTAGCTGCCATTGGAATTGCTTTTATAAGGAGGCGTCAAATTAAGACAGGTCTTGTTGAAATATCTCTATTCATATTCTTAGCTATCTATTGGTACACGAGCATTACAAGTAATCTCAATATTGGTGTAAGACATATTTTACCAATATTCCCTATCATATATATTCTTGTTAGCGGTCAAATTAGTAAATTGCTATGTCTTCCTCCAGGTCCATTTCTTGAAAAAGTTAAATTAACTCCTAGAAAAGTTTTTATTTCTGTTAAAATGGTGTTTAAAGAATATTTTAAACTATATCTAAAATATTTAATATTAATTATCCTTCTTGCCTGGTATGGCTTTAGCGTAATAGGGATATATCCTCATTTCTTAACATATTTTAATGAACTAGTTGGCGGACCAGATCAAGGATATATGTATGTAACCGATTCTAATCTTGACTGGGGACAAGACCTTAAACGATTAGCTCAATATGTTGAAGATAATAAAATTGAAACTGTTTATATAGATTATTTCGGAGGAGATGATCTTAGGTATCGCTTTGGCGATAAATATCAAGCATGGTGGAAAGATCGTCTTCCCAGTGAATTGCCTTCTAACACTTGGTTAGCTATCTCAGCAAGCTTTTTACAAGGAGGACGAGGAGTTACAACAAAAGGATATCAAGAAAAAACCGATTCATATAATTGGCTAAATCAATACGAACCGGTTACAATAATTGGTAATTCTATTTTTGTTTATAATATAAAATAATTACTTATAATAAACTCTTCCTTCTATTTTTAAATCGATATATTCTAAAGAATCAAGCTCTTGCTTGATTTCTTTTTGAATAGACATCCTTAGAGCCTCCAATTGAGACCTTACTGAACAAGTAGGATTAAAATATATCTGATAACCTTTATTTGTAGTTGCTACTAAATTTTCAAAAGAAACAATTTCAAAATCAATTATTTCAGGTAATTTTTCTCTAATAAATAAGATAAACTCAACTAATTCTGGAGACATTATTTCGTCTCTAATTTTAATTAGTTTTTCTGTTCCATAAACATTTAAAACAAGACCTCCTTTAATTAATGATGCTTCACGGAAAATAATGCCATCAGAATCAAAATAAAAACACTCATTAATTTTTTTTTCAATCATTTTCTCTGTACTAGTCGCTATCTCGTCTAATTCAATTTGACACCAAACTCCAATATTCTTTCTCTCCTCTATCTTAATGTTTATAGTATTAGGAAATTCTTTTTTAATTTCTACTATTTTAATTTCTGAATATTTATCTAAAATCTCATTCTTAATCTGATTTATTGGTATCAAAAAAATACTCTTCTTGGGAATAAGTTTTTCAATTTCCAGACAAGAAACATATGTCATATCATTTTCAATATTAATATTTTCTATCCAAAAATACGGTAACCAAACTGCTGTATAAATTAATCCAGCTAACAAACAAAAAAATAGCCCTACAAAAAAATATATCTTGAGGGATGATCTTTTCTTTCTATTTTTTTGAAAACTATTTGTTTTCATGTCTATCTTCGATGTCTGGCTTCTCAAGCGTGACCTTCTCTTCGAGAATGTCACTACTATTCGAAGCCAGACATCTTTTACAATGAGAGGTCAGACCTCGGATTTGATTTACCCAATTTTCTTCATTCCGTTCATGTATTCCCTTAATACTTTAGGAATCTCAATACTACCATCTTTTTGCTGATAATTCTCAATAATAGCAATAAGCATTCTACCAATAGCAAATGCTGTTCCGTTCAAAGTATGAACAAATTTCATTTCATCTTTATCCTTATATCTCGTATTTAACCTCCTCGCTTGAAAATCAGTACAATTACTAGTTGAATGTGTTTCTCTGTATTGATTTTGTCCTGGCATCCATGTCTCAATATCATAGGTTGAAGCTGAAGAGGCAGAGCTATCTCCAGTTGATAAATGAACTACTTGATAGGACAATTTTAATTTCTTCATCAATTTTTCCTGAATGCTTAAAATTAATTTATGCTCTTCTAAAGAATTCTCTGGTTTGCAAAAAGAAAACATCTCTATTTTATCAAATTGATGAACTCGTAAAATTCCCCTTGTATCTTTTCCGTATGCTCCTGCTTCTCGTCTAAAACAAGTTGAAAATCCAAAATATCTTTTTGGCAATTCTTTCTCTTGAAAAACTTCATCCATATGCATCGCTCCAATTGATTGTTCTGATGTTCCAATTAAATACAAATCATCTTTTTCTAAGAAATAGACTTCTTCAGTGTCAGATTTTTTATCAAGAAATCCCATAGCAGACATAGCGTCACCAGTTAACATAACTGGCGGAATAACTGGAGTAAAACCTTCTTTTGATAATACATTAGAAGCAAGTTGAATTAAAGCAAATTCTAACAAAGCAGCCCCACCTTTAATATATCCAAAACGAGTACCCGATGCTCTAGCTGCTCTTTTGACATCAATAATATCTAAATTTTCAGCAATATCTAAATAATCCTTAGGTCCAAAAGAAAATTTAGTTTTTTTCCCTTCTTCACGTAAAATCTTATTAGCACTTTCATTTTTACCAATCGGAACATTTTCTAGTGGCATATTAGGAACCTGTTTCATTAAAGAATTGTATTCTAACCAAAGTTTTTTTAATTCTGGTTCAATTTCTTTTATTCTATTCTTTAATTCTTTAGCTTCTGCTTGTTGTTCTTTCCCTAATTTATTTTGTTCAGCTTTTAGTCCTTCAATTTCTTGAAGTAGCTTTCTATACTCTTTGTCTAATTTCAAAAGCAGGTCAATATCATAATCAACATTTTTTTTACGACAACCATCTTTAACTTTATCAGGATTTTCTCTTATGTATTTTATATCTAACATGTTTTTATTCTTTTGACTTCATTAAAGGAAATAATATGCTTTCCCTTAAACTTTTTGCATCTGTTAAAAGCATTAATAATCTGTCTATTCCTAAACCAAAACCAGCTGCCGGAGGCATACCATATTCTAATGCTTCTAAAAAATCTTCATCTAATCTTTGTGCCTCTTCGTCTCCTTTTTTTAATAAATCCTCCTGCTTTTCAAAATCCTTTCTCTGTTCCAGTGGATCATTTTGTTCTGTAAAGGCCTTAATTAATTCAACTCCTTGAACAATCCCTTGAAGAGCTTCTCCTTTTTTACAAAGAGGAATATCTGGTATGTATAAAACAAAAGTTGGTTTTTCAATTTTAGAAAAACTTTCTTTTTCATTTCCATTTTTAACAATATCATCGTATTTAACTCTATCCCATTTTTCAGGAAAAATTTTAGGATCAATATGATGCATCATCCTTTCCATAAAACTCATTAAATCTTCCCAATCCCAATAAGCTGAATAACATTCTAGCATTGTAAAATCAGGATTATGCTCTCTATCCATTCCTTCATTTCTAAAACATCTACCAATTTCATAAACTCTTTCCATCCCTCCAACTAATAATCGTTTTAAATATAGTTCAAGAGCAATCCTTAGATATAAATCCATATCTAATGCATTAAGATGAGTTTTAAATGGCTTAGCACTCGCTCCTCCGTAGAGTGATTGTAAAATTGGGGTTTCTACTTCAACAAACTTATTCTCATCTAAAAAATTTCTTATATCCTTAATAACTTGACTCCTTTTCTTAAAGATTTCTCTTGTTTCTTTATTCATCATTAAATCCAGATATCTTTTACGAAATCTTTCTTCTACGTCTTTTAATCCGTGCCATTTTTCTGGTAAAGGGGCTAAGCTTTTTGTCAAAATATTAAAATCTTTAACTAAAAGAGTTTTTTCTTCTTTTCTTGTTAAAAAAAGAGAACCTTTAATCTCAATAAAATCACCAATATCAAAATTATCTTGAAAAAACTTATACTTTTCTTCACCTAATTCATCTTTTTTAAAATATGCTTGTATTTCTCCAAAATTATCTTCAATATTAATAAAAGTAGAACCTCCATGACCACGAATAGTCATTATTCTCCCAACTAAAGTCATCTCTTTCCCATCTTCAAATTGCTCAATTGCTTCATTACATGTATGAGTTCTTTTAACTTTAGCTGGATAAGGATCAACATTTGCTTTTTTAATCCTTTCTAATTTCTCTATTCTATTTTTCCTTATTTCTTCAAAACTAGACATAAATAAAAAAAATTAATTTTATACAAAGAAAATATTTTTTGAGATAGAAGCGAATACTTAGGATTTTTGATGCGTGTTGGGAGCCCTATGGGCTAAAGCGCAAGAAAATTCTAAAGTGTGAGCTTCTAAATTTATCTATTCTCGAAGTCAGATCTCTTTGTTTTTACTTAATTACTATTATCTTATACTTAACTTTCCCTTTTGGCGTTTCTATTTCTATTATATCACCAATCTCTTTATCTAAAAAGGCCTTACCCAATGGAGATTCATTTGAAATCTTACCATTACCAGGATCAGCTTCTTGAGAACCAACGATCATAAATGTTTGTTTATTAGAAATGCTACTTACTAATTTAACTTCTATCATTGCTCCTATCTTAACTTTTTTTTGTCCTTTTCTTGCTGGTTTAAGAAGTATTGATTCTTTAATATTTTTATCTAATTCTAAAATTTTACCTTCATTAAAAGATTGAGCTTCTTTAGCCGTCGAATATTCAGCATTTTCACTTAAATCACCCAATGATTTAGCTTCATCTAATCGTTGAGCAATTTCTTGACGAAGATTTGTTTGTCTCTCTTTTAAATCTTTTTTTAATTTTTCTAAACCCTCTGGTGAAATATATTTCATAGATTAATCTCCTTAATTATTATTTATTAAAATACCATTTTAAAATTTCTTTAGCTACTGGCACAGCAGACTTATGACCTTCTCCACCTGCCTCTACTAAAACAGCAATAACAATTTCTGGATTCTCATATGGAGCATATCCAATAAACCAAGCATGCGTTTCTTCTTTATTTCCAAATTGAGCTGTTCCTGTTTTACCAGCCACATCAATTGATAAACTAGACAGAGAAACTGCTGAACCACTGATAACTGCTTGACGCATACCCTTTTGAACTAGTTTAATATTGTCTGAATTTATAAAATCTTTTTTTATTATCTTTGTTGATATATTCTTAACTAAATTACCATCTAAGTCAATGACCTTATCTACTATTTGTGGTTGATATAAGGTTCCTCCATTGGCGATACTAGACAAAGCCATGGCCATTTGTAATGGAGTAACCAAAAGATCACCTTGTCCAATTGATAAATGATAAGTATCTCCTAAATACCATTCCTCTCCTTGTTTAGCTATCTTTTTCCATTCTTCATCAGGAATTAATCCTGTTTCTTCATTAGGCAAATCAATCCCAGTTTTCTCTCCTAATCCAAAATATTCTAAATATTTTTTAATCCGATCAACTCCTAACCCTTTTATATCATCATGCCCTCCTCCAACCGTATAAAAGAAAACATTACAAGATTCAGCAATGGCTTTAATCACATTAGTTAAACCATGCGTTTTCCAGTCAGGATAACGATAAACAATTTCAGGATTATACTCGTTAATAATAGTAATTAAACCTAAACAATTAATTGATTGATCAGGATCAATAATTTTTTCTTCTAATGCTGCTGCTGCAATCAAAGGTTTAATTACTGAGCCCGAAGGATACTGTCCTAATACTGCCCTATTTAAAAATGGCTCATTTGGATCTTTTTCTAAATCAATTAATTCTTCTCTAGAAATTCCTCGAGCAAAAAGATTATTATCAAAACTTGGCAAACTAACTAATGCTAAAATACCTCCGTTGCGTGGATCAATTGCCAATGCAACTGCTTTTTTTTTCGTTTTTTCTAAAGATTGAAAAAGATTTATTTGTAAATCCTTATTAATATGAAGAACTAATCCCATTCCAGGAACAGGAGGGTTATTAGCAAATATATTTTGGATTTTGCCTAAAGAATCAACCTCTATTTGCTCCTGTCCAGATTCTCCCCTTAATATTCCTTCATAAAAAAGTTCTAAACCATATTTACCAATTTGATCATTTAACCAATAATTAGATTTTTCATCTAAATCTGATTGACTGACCTGTCCTGTGTATCCAATTATATGAGAAAAATATGAACCAGATACATATTGACGCTGAGCGTTTTTTTCTAAACGTATACCAAGCCAATCATTAACTAATGTTTCTAAAATTAAAGCAGATGAACGTTCAGATCCTTTAATTAAAGTTATTTGACCAACTTGTTCATGTGCATCTTCTATCTTATTTATTAACTCTTCTTTGTCTCTCCTTGTTATATCAGATATTTTCGTTAATATTTCTTCTCTTACTTTGTCTGAATTATCGAAAAAATCATTTAAACTAACAATCAAATCAAAACTAGGAATATTATATACCAATGGTTTAATATGCTCATCATAAATTATTCCACGGGGAGCGCTAATTGGATAAATTCTTAATCTATTTCCCTGAGCTAAATCACGATAGTGATCTCCTTTAATAACTTGAAGATATCCAGTTCGTAGAAATAAGCAAGATAAACAAAAAATAATTAGAATAAAAAAGAAAATAAAGTTACGATTTTTAATAGGTTGTTCTAATTTTCCTTTTTCTTCTATTGAACGAATTGCTTCTGCATCCAAAAAAATCTCCTCTGCTTCAATGTCTCCTTTATCTTTGTATTTAACGAAATATTTTTTTAACCCCAACATAAAGAATAGAACCAATTAATATATTATATATAATTTCTATTAATAAGTATTTTAAACTGAAAACAAAATCAATCTGAAAAATACTACTTAAAATAAATAAAGATATGAAATAAGTAAGACTACCAGAAACTATTAAACTGCTAATAATCCAAAATTTAATTTCAGAAAAAATATTCTGATTAAATTGATCAATTAAATAAGCTGTAATAATTAAACTTAAACTTATTAATCCAAATGGCAAACCAGATAATAAATCAAGAAACAAAACAGACGAAAGAACCATCCACCAAATATTTTCAAATTTTTTCCAAATGATTAGAGTTAAAATCAAAACTAAAACTAAATTAGGAATAACTCCAAGAACGGCTATAAAGGGAATTAAAGTCGTCTGAAAAATTACTGATAATAATAAAGCAAAAAGAATTAAAATAGATTTCATGTTTTATTTTTAATTTTTGTGCGAAGAAAACAATTTTTTTGAAGAGTAGGTGTGGGCGTGCTTTTCAGCTTGCTGAAAAGGGCTAAGCGATTTAAAAAAATTTGTTTTCTAAAGCAAGAAAATTAAAATGCTTGCTTTTAATATTTGTCATTTTGTTATCACAAAGACCCTTTCTAATTTATTAAAATCTACTGCTGACTTAATTTCAGCCATCTGAGAAATCTGAACATCAGAAGAAATAATCTTATCAATCTTACCAATTAATAATCCTCGTGGAAAAAAGCCAGCTAATCCAGAAGTAACTACTAATTGTCCATTTTCTATAATTTCCCCTTGAGGCAATAAATCAATTATTAAACCATTTCCCTGCCCTCCTTTAATCATTCCACTTATACTTGATTCCTGAATCAAAGCATTAACACGACTATTAGAATCAACAATCGACTGAATTTTAGAAAAAGATTCAAAGACCTCAGTAATCTGACCAACTAAAATATTCTTAGAAATAATTACTACATCTCCTTTTTCAATGCCATCTCTAAATCCTTTATTAATCAAAAAATATCTTCTTAAATTAGAAGAATCTTGACCAACTATATTCGCTAAAATTAAATTTTGTGATTGTAATCTAGAATCAGCTAAATCAATCTGTTTACGAATAAAATCATTTTCTTTTGCTTCTTCTTCTAATTTGACTAACTTACCCAAAAGAATTTTATTCTCTTCTTTTAAATTAATATTTTCTTGTTTTAATACATTAACTGAACTGACAAAGCTTAAAAATTTATTAATCTTAAAAAAAACTTGATAAGAGAATTCTTCTCCAGGAACAATAAGTGAATAAAAACCATTTTTAACTGGATTCAACCATCCTTGATTATTGAATATAATAAGACCAATAATAATTAACAAAGATAAAATAAAAGGATGAGTAAAAATCTTTTTCATTGGCATAATATTAGCATAATTATACTAAAAAAACAAAAGTCCGATAATTTAAAAAATTACCAGACTTTCATTCGTCTGTCCATTCATAAAATTCAGCAATAAATACTTACATTGCTGGTTTGTCTTCTTCAGAACTTTCTTCAGCTGGTTCTTTTTCAGCCGGTTCTTCTTCAGCTGGCTCTTCTACAGGTGAAGCAGGTATTTCTGAAACTTCACTTTCTTCTTTTTTACCTGACATCATCCAGTAAACTAATCCAGCTATGACTATAACTGAAATAATTATTATCCACGACATATATTTGTCTCCTTTCTTTTTTTATTTTTTATCTATTTTAATTTTACCATATCTTTAATTACAAGCCAAGGAAATTTAATCAATGCATTATAAATTCTCTTTATTCTCCATGGTTGTCTTCCAAACCTCCAAAGCCATTCCAATTCAATTTGTTGTATAATTTTAGGAGCCCGTCTAATTCTACCTGAAATAAAATCAAAGGAACCACCCACTCCCATTGCCAATTTAACTGAAGGTAGTTTAGATAAATTTTTTACAATCCATTTTTCTTGTTTAGGTGCTCCTAGTGCTACAAAAAGAATATCTGGATTACCATATACCTCTTCAAATCCTGCTTCAATTTTTAATCCATGATATTTTTCTTTTAAATTTTCTGTTGCTTTTTTTGATATTCCTGAATCAGCTCCCATTAAAAAAATTTGCCAATTTTTCTTTAGAGCTTTTTCACAAATTCTTTCCATTAAATCAACTCCAGCTATTCGTTCTTTGATTCGATTATTTAAAATATATGAAGCAAAAATTAAACCTATTCCATCTGGAACAGCTAAATCAGCTTGATTAAGAATATCTTTAAATTCTCTATCTTTTTGAGCTTTAACTAAAAATTCTGGATTAGGAGTAACAATATAATGTTGTTTTTTGCTTTCTAAAAAATCATCAACCCTATCAAGCGCTTCTTTTATAGTTAAATTATCTATTTTTACATTTAAAATCTTCATTTACTTGAATTATACCATTAAGGCGGTATAATTAAAAATAATGAAAAAGACAATAAAAAAAGAAAAAGAAACAGAGATTCAAAAAATTGTTAATTATTATTTTAAGACAAAAGGACTAGATTTAACAGAGCTTAAAAAGAATACCCGTAAAAAGAAAATTGTCTATTCTCGCTATGTGCGTCCAGCAAAACAACTTCTTGAGTTAGCAGGTTCTTTGCGAGAAGCAAAAAAAGCCATTACTAAAGTAGCTAAATGGGCTAAATCACGAAATCTTGATTATGCTATTGAAACCGTATTTAAAAAATGGCTAGAATTAGATAAACTAAAACCAAAAGAAATAGTTAAAAAACCATTTTTTAGAGGAGAACATATGATATGGTCTCAAACTAAAAAAAAGTGGTTTGTAATTACAGAAGATAATGAATGGAAAGAATTTGCTGGCAAAGAAGAAGATATTAAATGGCGTATTGTTAAATAATTATAAATATGAAAATAGAAATAGGAGAGAACAATCCAATTCTAAGAAAAAAAGCTAAGAGAATTGAAAAAATAACACTTCAGATTAAAGAGTTAATTTTGAATATGAGTAAGATTTTAGAATCCGATCCTAATGATGTCGGATTAGCCGCTCCCCAAGTTGGTCAATCTGTTCAACTTATTATCATAAAACCATCGCTTAATAGCAAATTGCTTGTATTAATTAACCCTAAATTAAAAAAGAAATCTTTTGGAAAAGAAACAATGGAAGAAGCGTGTTTAAGTTTGCCCGGTTTTTCTGCCTTAATCAAACGATATAAAAAAATTGTGATTGAAGCATTGAATCCGGATGGAAAGTTAATCAAAATAGAAACGAATGGATTTCCAGCAAGAATTATTCAACATGAAATGGATCATTTAAATGGAATTTTAATAAGCGACTATTAAATGAAAAGAAAAAAACAAAAAATTATTTTTATTGGCACATCTTTATTTGCCATAGCAACATTAGAAAAACTGATTGAAAATAATTATGAGATTTTAACTGTAATAACCGCACCAGATAAACCAGTTGGCCGAAAACAAGAATTGACTCTTCCTCCCGTAAAAGAAATAGCATTGAAATACAACTTATCAATTCTTCAACCAGAAAAAATAGGTAAAATAGAAAAGGAAATCTCTCAACTCGAACCAGATCTTATGATTATAGCCTCCTATGGACAAATTATTCCTCAAGATATTCTTGATATTCCCAGAAAAGGAACTTTAAATCTTCATCCCTCTCTTTTACCAAAATATCGTGGTCCATCTCCAATCCAAACGTCTATTTTAAATGGAGATGAAAAAACAGGTACTACGATTATGCTTGTAGACGAGAAAATGGATCACGGTTCAATCATTGCTCAAGAAGAAACCATAATTGACCATGATGATACATATGAAAGTTTAGAAAATAAATTATCTGAACAATCAGCTAATTTACTTATACAAATACTACCTAGATATTTTAAAAATAAAATTCGACCTAAAATCCAAGATGAAAATAATGCTACTTATACTAAAATACTTACTCGCGAGGATGGAAAAATTGATTTAGAAAAAAATATTCAAGAAACTGAAAGAAAAGTACGCGCATTTTATCCTTGGCCAGGAACATGGACAGAAATTAATAGTCAAAGAATAAAAATTTTAAAAGTTAAAATAAAAGACGGTCTTCTTTTTTTAGAATTAGTACAACCATCTGGGAAAGAACCAATGACTGGTGAAGAATTCTTTAGAGGCCATAAAAAATAATATGTCTCTTTCTGTTGGTATTATCGGTTTACCTAATGTAGGTAAATCAACATTATTTAAAGCAATCACTAAACAATCAATTGATATTTCTAATTATCCCTTTTGCACCATTGATCCTAATGTAGGAATTGTTGCTGTACCCGATGAAAAATTAGAGATAATCAATAGAACTATTAAAACACCTAAAATGACACCAACGGTGATTGAATTTGTTGATATTGCTGGATTGGTTAAAAACGCTCATCAAGGAGAAGGACTAGGTAATCAATTTTTAGCAAACATACGCGAAGTAGATGCAATTTGTCACGTAACAAGAGATTTTACTAATGAGAAAATTACTCATGTTGAAAATGAAATTAATCCTAAAAAAGATATTGAGATAATAAACACTGAACTAATCATGAAGGATTTAGAAACTATTAATAATAGAATAGAAAAAACAACTAAACAAACTCGTTCTGGAGACAAAAAAATACTTAAAGAATTAGAAATACTTGAAAAAATAAAAGATTTATTAGAAAGAGGAAACCTAATAAGCAAAGAAGAAGAGATAATGAGTCATAAACAATTAATTAAAGAACTCGAACTTCTAACAACTAAAGAAATGATTCATGTATTAAATATTAGCGACAATGATTCTATTCCGAATTCAAATTTAGAAAATACTATTTCTTTAGATTTAAAACTAGAAGCAGAAATTTCTGAATTATCCGAAGAAGAAGCGAAAGAAATAGAAGCACCAAATTCTAATTTAGATCAACTTATCAAATCCTGCTATAAAGCTCTAAATTTAATAACTTTCTATACAACAGGAGGACCAGAAAGCAGAGCATGGACGATTAAAAAGGACTCAACTGCTCCTCAAGCTGGAAGTGCTATTCATAGTGATTTTGAAGAAAAATTTATCAAAGCTGAAGTAATTAATTGGCAAAAACTAATTGAAGCTGGAAGTATATCAGCTGCTAGAGAAAAAGGAATACTTAGAATAGAAGGGAAAAAATACATAGTTCAAGATGGAGATGTTATTGAATTTAAAATCTAAGCTATTGACCTCTGTCTCCTTCTTTGATACCCTATATTCATGATTGAAAATACTAAAAAATATCAAATAATTTTAACCCTTATTCCAACTCTTGAACCAGAAAAACTTGAACAAATGATTAACAAAGTAAAGGAATCCATTATTAACAAAGAAGGATCTCTTTCTGAAATATTAGGAAATACAAATCAATCTGCTCAATTAAAGAAACTCTCCTATCCGATTAAAAGATACGAAGAAGCGTTTTATCTAACATTAAATTTTTCACTACCACCTGAGAATGTAACAGTGCTTAATCAAGAGTTGAATATGGAAGATAATATAATCCGTCATATTATTACAACTCAAGATGAAATAAAAATTCAACCAAAAGAAAAAATTGATTATAGTAAAATGATTGAGAAAATAGAGCCATTACCTACGCCAGAAATATCAAAGAAACCCATAAAAACATCTACTAAAAAAGCAACTAAATCAGAAATAGAAGATTTAGATAAAAAATTAGAAGAGATACTTAGTGAATAAATAAATAAAATAAAATTATGAATTTTAATAAAGCAATTATTGCAGGAAGATTAACTAGAGATCCAGAATCAAGAGCAATGCCTTCGGGGCAAAATGTTGTTTCTTTGGCTATAGCCACTAATCGCGTATGGAAAGACCAAAGTGGAAACAAACAAGAAGCTGTTGAATATCATAATGTATCTGCCTTTGGTAAATTAGCTGATATTTGTTCCCAATATCTTAGCAAAGGACAATTAATTTTAATTGAAGGACGAATTCAAACACGTTCATGGGAAGATCAAAGTGGAATAAAAAAATACAAAACAGAAATTATTGCTGAGAATATGCAAATGGGTCCAAGAAACAGTGATAAGCCAAGAGAATCAACAAATCAAAATAATTTTCCTCCTGAACAGAAAAACATTCCCTCAGAAGAAGAGATTCCAGTAATTGAAGCTGATGAACCAGCAAAAGACAATACTATTAAAAGCGAAGACGGAGTTGATATTAAGAATATACCATTTTAATTATGAAAAATTGCTATTTCTGCCAACAAAAAATTGATAAAATTGATCATCAAGATACCGAATTATTATATCGGTTTATTTCAGGTCAAGCAAAAATCATTTCTCCACGCAGAACTGGTACTTGTGCTAAACATCAAAGAAAACTAGCTAATGCAATTAAAAAAGCCCGCATCAGCGGACTTCTTCCTTTTACTAGGAAGTAGATACGAATTTAATTTTAAGTTTTATACAAAGCCGTGCCTTTTCGCATTTTAAAGGTACGGTTTTTTGTTTTTTAAAGAGGCTTGTCCTGCAAAATGATGTCCCTTGAGCACAAGGGCGTCATTTTCAGGACGACGCCTCTGGGTTCTATCCAAAGCCGTGCCTTTTCGCACACCCTTGCTACGCAAGGGACGTTGCTCTCAAGGCACGGCTTCTTTTACTTTTCCTTTTAAACGCCTCTAGGTTAATAAATTACATCTGCTCTATAGCAGCTTTTTTTATTTTCTTAATAATATCCTTAATAAGATTAGGATTCTCTTTTAAATACATTTTAGATCCTTCTATACCTTGTCCAATTTTCTCTCCTTCATAACTAAACCAAGATCCAGCTCTATTGATCACTCCAAATTTAACTCCTGTATTAACGATATCGCTTAATTTAGAAATCCCTTCATTATAAAAAATATCAAATTCTGTTTGTTGAAATGGTGGAGCCACTTTATTCTTAACAACCTTTGCCTTGACTCTATTTCCAATAATCTTATCACCTTGTTTAATTTGTGCTGAACGACGCAATTCTAAACGAACTGAAGAATAAAATTTTAATGCTTTTCCACCAGGAGTTTCTTCTGGATTTCCAAACATAATTCCTATCTTCATTCTTAATTGATTAATAAAAATAACCGTTGTTCCACTTTTAGCAACAATAGCCGTAAGTTTACGGAGTGCTTGAGACATTAAACGTGCTTGTAATCCAATATGCGACTGACCCATTTCACCTTCAATTTCAACTCGTGGAGTTAAAGCAGCGACTGAGTCAACAACCGCTACATCAACAACTCCGGACTTGACCAAGCTTTCTAAAATTTCTAGAGCTTGTTCTCCAGTATCAGGTTGAGAAATTAATAAATCATTAATATTAACACCTATCTTTTTTGAATACTCTGGATCCAAGGCATGTTCAGCATCAATAAAAGCGGCTAACCCGCCTCTTTTTTGAGCTTCAGCAACGACATGAAGAGCTAATGTAGTTTTGCCTCCTGATTCAGGACCATAAACTTCAACAACCCTTCCCTTAGGCATTCCTCCAACTCCCAAAGCCAAATCCAATGAAATTGAACCAGTAGAAATAGCATCTACATCAACATGTTTAGCTTCTCCTAATTTCATTATTGCTCCATCTCCAAACCGCCCCTTAATTTCATCAACTGTAGCCTCTAATATCTTCTCCTTCTCTTCTTTTGTATGTTTCCCCCCTTCAGTCTTTTGTTTTGTCATATTATTAATTTGCAAACATTTTAGAATTTCTGATGCGTGTCGGAGCCCTCCTGCCTGCCGGCAGGCAGGTTAGGGTAAAGCGCGAAGAAATTTTAAAATGTGAGCTAATTTATTAAAATACATCAGTCCTCTTTCACTCCTTCGTCAACAAATACATCTCTTGGTCTTGCTCCATCTGCTGGACCAACAACACCTTCTTCTTCTAAAATATCTAATAATCTAGCTGCCCTAGCATAACCAACACGCAAACGACGCTGTAACAAAGAAGCAGATGCCTTGCCTGCTTGAATAACTAATTCCTTGGCCTCACCTAATAATTCATCTTCTTCTTTTCCTTCTTGTATTTTTGATCCAATACTAATTTGATGTTTAGAATCTGAACTATTGGCAACTTCTTCTACATACTCTGGCTGACTTGATTCCTTCAAATAATCAGTCACTTTTTTAACTTCTTTTTCAGAAACAAAAGCACCCTGAACTCTTCTTGGCTTAGCAGCATTACCAGCTAAGAAAAGCATATCTCCATTGCCTAATAATTTCTCTGCTCCAGCCATATCTAAAATAGTCCTAGAATCAATTTGAGAAGCAACCTGAAAAGCCATTCTTGAAGTAATATTTGCCTTAATCAATCCAGTAATAACTTCTACCGAAGGTCGTTGTGTAGAAACAATTAAATGAATTCCAACTGCTCTAGCCATTTGAGCCAATCTAACAATTGTTCCTTCAACTTCTCGTCCATAGCTAGACATTAAATCAGCTAATTCATCAATAACAATTACAATATATGGTAAAGATTCACCTTCCACTACTGCAGCTGCTGCATTATAACCAGCAATATCTCTATTACCAGCTTCTTGTAAAACCTTAAATCGCCGTTCCATTTCACTAACCGCCCAACGTAGAGCTCCATTTGCTTTATCTGCTTGAACAATTACTGGAGTTAATAAATGAGGGATAGAACTATATGCTGTTAATTCTACACGCTTTGGATCAATTAAAATCAATTTCATATCCTTAGGAGAGTTACGATAAAGCAAGCTAATAATTAAACTATTTAAAGCAATTGTTTTTCCAGTTCCAGTTGCTCCAGCTACTAATAAATGAGGCATTCTTGATAATTCAGCAAAAATTGGACGACCAGCAACATCGCGACCTAATGCAAAAGTTAGATTTCCAGAAGACTCTTGATAAGCTGGCCTTTCTAAAAGATTACGTAATCTAACCATAACCATAGTACTGTTAGGAATCTCTATCCCAACTAAAGAACGACCTGGTATAGGTGCTTCAATACGCAAAGGATGAGCTGCTAATGCTAAAGCCAAATCATTATGTAAACCAGTAATTTTAGCTAATTTTATTCCTTGAGCTGGTCTTAGAGTATATTGAGTAACAGTTGGCCCTACGTTTACTTCAGCCATTTCTACTTCAATACCAAAGTCCTCTAGGGTTCTTTTTATAATATTAAGATTAGCTTTAATATCTCCACTAGTTGGTTGTCCTTTGTCTTTTTCTAAAAAATCTAATTTTGGCAATTTAAAATTACTCAAATTATTTGATTTAACCGTTGTTACCTTAGATGATTTATCATCAACTGACAAACCAGAAGATACCTTGGTCTTCTCTTCTGGAACTTTTCCAAGGAAATGATCATCTCCCTTATCTTTATTTTCTTTTTTTTCTTTTAATCTTTTCCAAAGATTTGGCTTCTTTTCTTTTTTATCATGCGCTACCTCGTTTGGAGGAGAGATAACCCTAATTTCTTCATCTTCTTCTTTTTTAGCTGGAATTAGAGAAACATTAAAAGTAACTAAAAAAGAAATTATTAAAATAGATATTAAGACTATTAAACTAGCCCAAAATCCTAAAAGGTTATTTAATGGATAACCAGTTATCATTCCTAGGTAACCACCACTATTTGCTTCTTCTCCTATAACATGAAATATTCCTAGAATACTAAGGATAAAAATAGAAATACCAATAAAAATTGTTCCATAAACTGGTTTTCTATTTTTACGAAAATTAAAACTTGGAATTAGAATTGCTAACCCAATTAAAATAAAACTAATTGAAACAAGAAAAAAGCCCTTACCAAAAAATAGTTGGCTGGCTTTTAAAAAGTATTTACCAAAAGTTCCTGCTCCATCAAAAAAACTAAGCGAGCTAATAATTGCTAAAGTAAAAGAAATTACCACCAAAATCCCCTTTTTAGTATCAGAATGGAGAGCTGATTTTTTAGACTTCAGTTTTTTAGTAAGTATTTTCTTTTTTAATGCTTTTTTTTTAACCACAAATTCAATTTTATAATGTTTAAAAATTAAAAATTAAGATTTATTTATAAAATTAAAAATTAAAAAATTAAAAAATTATTTTTGGTAACCTGTACCAGCTGGTATTAGTTTACCAATAATTACGTTTTCTTTCAATCCCCTTAAATTATCTTTTTTACCAGCAATAGCTGCATCAATCAAAACACGAGTTGTTTCAATAAATGAAGCAGCCGAAAGAAAGCTTTCAGTAGTTAAGGAAACTTTAGTTACTCCTAATAGTAATGTTTCAGCAGTAGCTATTTGACCCTTATTTTTAACTGCTTTTTTATTCTCTTTTTGAAAACGATTCCATTCAACCATTTCTCCTGACAAAAGATTAGTACTACCTGAATTAATAATATTCAATCTAGAAAACATCTGTCTAATAATCATTTCAATATGCTTATCATTAATATTTTCTCCACCAAAAGTATAAATCTTTTGCACCTCTCTAATAATATATCTTTGAACTGTTTCTTTACCAGCTATCTTATATAATTCCTTCAGGTCAGTATGACCTTCATCTAATTGTTGTCCCATTGAAATTAAATCACCTTTCTCAACAACAATAATCATTCCACTTGAAAAACTATATTCAACAATTTTTTTAGATTTTTTAGATTTTTTCCCAGTTGTCTTAGCTTCTTCAGATACTTCTATTTGAACAATTCTATTATCATTTCGTTCAACTATATTACTAACAACTCCATTTACTCCCGAGATAACTGATTTGCCCTTAGGTGATCTAGCTTCAAAAATTTCTTCTACTCTTGGTAGTCCTTGAGTAATATCTCCACCACCAGCAACACCACCAGTATGGAATGTTCTTAAAGTAAGTTGTGTTCCTGGCTCACCAATTGCCTGAGCAGTAACAATTCCAATGGCCTCTCCCATTTCAATTAATTTATTTCTACCCAAATCATAACCATAACACTTTTGACAGATTCCATTAGTTGATTGACAACTAATGACTGAACGAACTTTAATTTTATTGATTCCTGTATCATCTATTTTTTTAGCCATTTCTTTATCAATCATTTGTCCAACCTTAACTATTCCAGTGATTTTTTCTAAAGATATTCTTCCTGTAATTCTTAGAGCTAAAGAATTCCCCATGTCTTCTTCATCTTCACGATAGATATAAATACCATTTTTATCACCACAATCATCTTCACGCACAACTACATCCTGACAAACATCAACTAATCTTCTTGTTAAATAACCTGCTGTAGCTGTCTTTAACGCAGTGTCCACCATACCTTTTCTACCACCATGAGTTGAAATAAAATACTCTAAAACAGTAAGTCCTTCCTTGTATGAATTCCTAATAGGTAATTCAATAATTTCACCTGTAGGGTCAACAACTAATCCTTTCATTCCGCTCATTTGTCTTAACTGTTCTAAGGATCCTCTTGCATTAGAATCAAAGATATTAAAAAGAGAACCTTTAACATCTAGTCCCTCTGGTACCTTTTTAGCAATTTTTTCAGTAAGATTATTCCAAAGTTCAATTACTCTTGATTTTCGTTCTGGATCAGTTAAAAGACCATCATCATATTGTTTTTGAACTTTATCTAAATCACTATGAACTTCTTTAAGCCATTGTTTTTTTTCTTTTGGAACACTAATATCGTCCATTCCCCAACTAATTCCAGAAACAGTAGCATATTTAAATCCCATTCTCTTAATTTTATCTAAAACTTTAGCTGCTTCTTGAATACCAAGTTTATCAATTACGTCTGAAATCAATTTACGCAAATCTTTTGATTTCATAGTTTTATTAATAAATCCCATCTCTTTAGATATATGTTCATTAAAAATAATACGACCAACAGAAGTTTCAATCATCTCATTATCCATTCTAACTTTAATTTTAGCTTTTAAATGAACATATCCAAAAGATTTAGCCAAAAGAGCTTCAGATTGATTAGAAAAGATTTTTCCTTCTCCTACCAATCCATCTTCAATTCTTGTCATCCAATAACATCCTAAAACTATATCTTGAGTAGGAATTGCTACTGGAACGCCTGTGGCTGGTTTGAGCAAATTATTAGATGAAAGCATTATGCTACTAGCTTCAGATTGAGCTTCTTCGCTCAGAGGCAGATGGACAGCCATTTGGTCTCCATCAAAGTCAGCATTAAAAGCACGACAAACTAAAGGATGAAGACGGATAGCATTTCCTTCAACTAAAACAGGGAAAAATGCTTGAATTCCAAGACGATGCAATGTAGGTGCTCTATTTAAAAGCACACATCTACCTTTGATAACTTCTTCTAGAATATCCCATACCTCATCTATTTCTTCTTCAATCAAGCGACCAGCTCCTCTAACATTATGAGCTAATCCATTTTCCACTAATTTGTTAATTATGAATGGCTTGAATAATTCCAATGCCATATACTTAGGCAAACCACATTGACTTATTTTTAATTCTGGTCCAACTACAATTACTGAACGACCAGAATAATCAACTCTCTTACCTAGTAAGTTTTGTCTAAAACGACCTTGCTTTCCCTTAAGCATATCAGCTATTGATTTGAGAACTCTTTTCTGTCCTGTTGAAGCAGAAACCATAACTTGTCCTCTTCTTGAACTATTATCAATTAATGCATCAACTGCTTCTTGAAGCATTCTTTTTTCATTTCTACAAATTACTTCTGGTGCATTTAATTCAATTAAACGCTTTAATCTATTATTCCTATTAATTACTCTACGATATAGGTCATTAACATCAGAAGTAGCATAACGACCTCCATCCAGTTGAACCATTGGACGTAAATCAGGAGGTAAAACTGGCAAAGCCGTTAAAAACATCCATTCAGGTCTAATTTTAGCTCTAATCATTCCTTCAATTAAGCGCAATCGCTTCAAGATCTTTAATTTAATCGCTGGACTTGCCTTTTTGCTTTGGTCATCTAACTCTTTAGCCAATGCTTCTAAATTTACTTTTTTAAAAATATTTCTTAATGTTTCTGCTCCAGTTCCAGCTTCAAATATCTGACCATATTTTAAACTAAACTCACGATAATCAGCTTCTGAAAGTATTTGGTAAAGATAAAACGAACGGACATCTTTAACCGCTTTATCTCGTTGTTCTTTTAAAGAAACTTTTTCTGGAGTTACTAAAGGTTTGCTTTTTTGCTTTAATTCTCTATCAATTTCTCCAATTACTTTAGTTTTTTCATCTTCATTGATTTTAGTAATAATATAACCAGCAAAATATATTACTCTTTCAAGCTCTTGTATTGAACTATTTAAAATTAACCCCATTTTAGAAGGGATGCCACGTAAAAACCAAATATGAGAAACAGGGACAGCTAAATTAATATGCCCCATTCGTTCTCTACGAACCGATGCTCTTGTAACTTCTACTCCACATTTATCACAAACAACTCCTTTATATCTAATTCTTTTATACTTTCCGCAATAACATTCCCAGTCCTTTTCTGGACCAAAAATTTTCTCGCAGAATAAACCATCCTTTTCAGCGCGCTGTGTTCTATAGTTAATTGTTTCTGGTTTAGTGACTTCACCATGAGACCAACTCAAAATTTCTTCAGGTGAAGATAGTTTGAGAACGATTGATTTAAATTCTGATGTTTTTATAGACATGTATAAAAATTTTACTAGAAGCGAGCAGTTTAGATTCTTTTTGAAGCGCGTCGGAGCCCTTTAGGGTAAAGCGTTCAAAAAAATCTGAATGCGAACTTCTAAATACAACTTAAAGATTTTACTCTTTCTCTAATTCTACATTTAAACCAAGCCCCTTCAATTCACTAACTAAAACATTAAAAGAAGCAGGCACATTAGGAGCTTGAATCTTTTTACCCCTAATAATAGAATCATATGCGTTAGCTCTACCAGTTACATCATCTGATTTAAAGGTTAACATTTCTTGCAAAGTATAAGCCGCGCCATATCCTTCTAATGCCCATACTTCCATTTCTCCAAAACGCTGACCACCAAATTGTGCTTTACCACCTAATGGCTGTTGAGTAATTAAAGAATAGGGACCAATTGATCTCATATGAATCTTATCTTCAACCAAATGTAATAATTTCATTACATAAATATATCCAACTGTAACCTGATGCTCAAATGGCTCACCATTATGACCATCATGCAAAGTAACTTTTCCATTTTCTGGTAATCCTGCCTTTTTTAATTCTTTCTTAATATCTTCTTCACTTATACCATCTAAAGATGGACTAATTTCACTATACCCCAGTGCATTTGCTGCCCAACCAAGATGAGTTTCTAAAATCTGACCTATGTTCATTCTTGATGCTACTCCTAGAGGATTTAAAACGATATCAACAGGAGTTCCATCTTCTAAATATGGCATATCTTGTTCTGGTAAAATTCTAGCGATTATTCCTTTGTTACCATGTCGTCCAGCTAATTTGTCACCAACTGAAATTTTACGTAATTGAGCTACTTCTACTTGAATAGTTTTAATTATTCCACTATGAAGTTTATCTCCCTTGTCTCTAGAAAATACCTTGATGCCAACTACTCTGCCCCTTTTACCGTGAGACATTCTCTTAGAAGTATCTTTAACATCACGAGCTTTCTCACCAAAAATTGCCTGAAGCAATCGTTCTTCGGCTGTTAAATCTGTTTCTCCTTTGGGTGAAATTTTACCAACTAAAATATCATTAGGATTTACTTCAGCTCCAATGCGAACAATTCCTTCTTCGTCTAAATCTTTTAATCGTTCTTCTCCAACATTAGGAATATCAGGAGTTGTTATTTCAGCACCAAGTTTTGTCTCTCTAACATCACATTCAAAACTTTCAATATGAATAGAAGTATATCTATCATCTTTAACTAACCTTTCAGAAAGAATGATAGCATCTTCAAAATTATTTCCCCGCAAAGACATAAAAGCAACTAAAAGATTTTGACCTAAAGCCAATTTACCATTATCAGTTGCTGCTCCATCAGCCAGAACATCTCCTTTTTTAACTTTTTCCCCTATCTTAACCAAGGGATGCTGACAAATAGATGTATATTGATTAGTTCTTACAAATGAACGTAATGGATACTCTTTTGGTTTTTTACTTTTTGAATTTTTAACTTTTATTTTAATAATATCAGCATCAACTTCAACAACTACTCCATCTTCTTCAGCTATTATAATATCACCTGAATCTCTAGCTGCTCTGCCTTCCATACCTGTTCCAACTAAAGGAGCTTGAGGTTTAATACAAGAAACAGCTTGACGTTGCATATTAGAACCCATTAAAGCACGGTTACTATCGTCATGTTCTAAGAAAGGAATCAAAGAAGTAGCTATACTAATTGGTTGCTGTGGCATTACATCAATAAAATCAACATTATTACGCAATACAGTACTTGGTTCACCAAGCACGCGAGCTTCAACTTCCTTATCTAAAAGATTTCCTTTTTTATCAATTAATACTCCAGCATGAGCAATATTGTATTTCTCTTCTTCCAGTGCATTTAAATAAATAATTTCACTAGTTAATTTGCCTTTTTTAACTTTACGATAAGGTGTTTCAATAAAACCATAATCATTTAAACGAGCACAACTAGCTAAGTGACCGACCAAACCAACATTAGGACCTTCTGGTGTTTCAATAGGACAAATTCTTCCATAGTGACTAAAGTGAACATCACGTACTTCAAATCCAGCTCTTTCTCTAGTTAATCCTCCTGGTCCCATGGCAGACAATCGCCTTTTATGTTCTAATTCGGCTAGCGGATTATGTTGATCCATAAATTGAGAAAGTTGAGAAGAAGTAAAGAATTCTTTAATTGAAGCTGCAAATGGTCTTGTATTAATTAATTGACCTGGAACTAAATCTTGTGGTTCTAGGGTAGACATCTTATCACGAATAATTCTTTCTGTTCTTGCCATACCAACTCTTAATTTATTTTGTAATAATTCACCAAATGATTTAACTCTACGATTACTTAAATGATCAATATCATCTGGTTTAGCTAAAGGATTATTATTATACTCAATAATTTTTCTAACAATATTTACTAAATCATAGAAACAAAGAGTTCTATCTTCTCTTGTAATTTTTTCTTCTTTTAAGCCTAATCTTTGTCTTGTTTTCCATCTTCCGACTTCTCCCATATCATATCGCTCAAAAGAAAACATTGCTTCAATAAAACTTTGAGCATTATCCTTGGTTGCTAAATCACCTGGTCTAATTCTTTTATATATCTCAATAAAAGCATCTCCAGTTGTTTTGGCAATATCTTTTTCTAATGTCTTTTCAATATAGTCATTTTCTCCTTTGTTAATATCAGCAAAAAGTTTTTTAATTTCTTCATTTGGAAGTTCACTATTTTTAAAACCTTCTGGACTATTAACTTCCATAGCAGCAAAAGCTCGTAAAACAGAACTAGCTGGAACCTTTCTTTTTCTATCAATTTTAACATTAATAGAATTATCAGAATCAGTTTCAACCTCTAGCCATGCACCACGATTAGGAATTATTTTAGCTCCAAAATTTTGATTTCCTTTAGAAAATTGAGAAGTAAAAAATGCCCCTGGAGATCTAATCAATTGAGAAATGACTACTCTTTCAACGGCGTTAACAACAAAAGTGCCTCTTTGAGTCATTAAAGGAAAATCACCCAAAAAAACATCTTGTTCTTTTTCTTCTTTAGTTTTATTATTTATTAATTTAACACGACAATATAAAGGCGCTTCATAGGAAACATTATTATTCTTAGCTTCAATTTCGTCATATTTTGGTTCATCCAGATGACAATCCAAAAAATGAAATTCAAGCTCCTTATTGCCCCATGGAATGATTGGTGAAAACTCATCAAGAAGTTCTCTTAGTCCTTTTTCCCAAAACCATTTATATGATTTTTTTTGGACTTCAATTAAGTCGGGCAACTCAAATTTAAAAAGGGGGTTTTTAATCATAAGTATTAATAACAATACATAAAAACAAACCCTTCCCTTGTAGACCCAGAAGGGGTTTGTAACTCTCTTAGTTTTATTTTACTGACAAAAAGTATTTATATTCAATACCTTTCAAAGTATAATGCCTTAAGTATACCTATGTATAAAAAAATGTCAAGTGGAATTTCTAAAAGATTATTCCACTAATTCAGGAATTACTGCCCCTCCACTCAATTCTTGAATCTTAACTTTAATATTCTCATCGTCAGGCATCATTTGCCCAAGAATCTGATACTGAATTAAAGCGTCTTCTCTTCTATCGTTTGACTCATAGGAGAGAGCTAAAGCATAACGAGCATTAGCATATTGAGGAGTAATAATTACTGCTTGTTCAAACATAGGAATTGCTTCCTCCATTCTTTCTAAATTAAAGTAAAGCCGTCCAGTCTGAAAATATATTTCCGTAGCAGCTCCAGCAAAATCAGAACCCCTTTGAAAACTAACTCCTCTTAATTGTTCTAATACGACTTCCATTTTTTTCAATGCTTCTTCTAAATCACCTTTTTGTTCATAAACCAAAGCTAATTGAACATGAGCATCAAGATAATTATCTTTTAATTCTACAGCTTTTTGACAATAACCAATTGTTTCATCCCAGTCCTTTTCTTCACTAATCAAATTCAATCTACAACGCTCACGATAAAAGAATGGATTATTTGGTTCTAATTCAGTTGCCTTAACAAATGCTTCTAAAGCAAATGGTAATGTTCCACCAACTAAACCTCTTGCATCACGATAAACTACTCCTAGGTTTTCCCAAGCAGATACTGAATTAGGACTCAAAGAAGTAGCTAGACGAGCTTGTTGGATAGAGCCAGCTGCCAATGCTTGTAAAAGTTCTACATTTTGTTCTGCCTCTGGCTTATTCGCCTCTTCCCATGCAGTAACCAAATATGCTTGAGATAAAGATATACGATAATTTCCTTGATAACTATTTAGAATAACAGTTCTTTCTAATTTATCCACTAATCCTTGATTATTTTCTACTGGTAAAATATATTTAGCATCAGCTAAATAAAATCTTGCTCCTAGATAAAAGAAGCTAGCTAGAACAAAAACCAAGATTAATAGAACAACATTTAGAACTAATCCAATCTCAGGCATTTTGTCAAAAGAAAAGCTGATTTTCTTAAATGGTTGATTCTGAATTCCTTGCCAAACTACAACTCCTAAAGCCATGAATAACCAAAAATAGAATGACAGAACCGTATTTTGCATATATACGAATTGAGCAATCAAAAGTGATAGCCAAGCTAAAATTAGAGGGAATACTGATATAGGATGACGTTTATCAGATGTCGGATAGTTGGCCGAAAGAGCAGTTAATCGTTTTCGACTCAAAAAGACTAATCCAATTAATAGGAAGACACCCAAAACCATAATATACGAGAGAATTCCTAAAATACCCATTGTTCCTATTGTCTCCATGATATAACTTGAACCACGATCAAATCTTACATTCCAAAAGTCAGTATTATTAAACTCTACTGGCTTAAATCTGGAAAAATCAGATAAATATGTACCAGGACCTGATCCTAATACTGGATAATCTTTTAAGCTTTGCCAAGCAATCGTTCTTGCTGTTCCAGAATCAAGCACAAGTTCTTGTGGCAAAGGAAGCAATTGATCAAAGCTATTTAGAAAAGTTATCTTACCTGGTAATCCAAAAGAATAAAAACAAGAAATTAATAATAGTATTATTGGTAATGTTAATAAATTAACTCTATCTTTGAACAATCTAGTCCAAAAAGCCATAATCAACAGAATAAACATTGTTATGCTCAGAACTGTCCAAGCAGCATAAAAATTAATTAGAATTAACAGAACTAAAGAAAAGAATAAAAACGAAACCCTATTTATCATACTAAAGTTATTTAACATTTTTATATTCTTCAAAAATGCAAAACGACTTTTTTTATCATCAGAAGATGAACCAGGAATTAATCCCATAGAAGATTCTTCTTCTAAATTTGATTTAATTTTCTTTTTAATTTGTCCTTGGCTTAAAATTAGACCAACTACTAAACTTATAGCTACAGCTAAAAATACAGCCAACCCCTCCAATGAACCACTAACTGGATTAAAAGAACGATAATTCATTATCTCTGGCGATCCAGGAATCTTACTCCAAAGATTGAAAACCGAAAGATAAGAAATAATAACAACCAACCAACTAGATGTTAAAAACAATTTATATACTGCCTTCAGGGAAAGACCCCAAATTGTTTTTGAATCTTTGCTTGCAGTTTTTACATTATTAATCACAATAAAGTACATCATAATTAGAGCTAATACTCCAATCACTGAACCTGAAAAACGACCGTAAAAACCAAACCAAGAAGAGATACTATCAATAGAAAAAATTGCACTTAAAATCATAATAAACGCAAAACCTAAAATCCAAACATCAAGTGCAGTCCTACGAAAGAACAACTTCTTGCGGACGATCGCAAGCTTAGCTAACCAAGCTATAAAAGCTATGCTAACTAAAAAGATTAATAAATATTGCTTATTAAATTCATGTGCCTCTATTGTAAATGGCAACCAAAACAAAGGCATAAGAAAGATAAGCGAATAAAGCGAACCTTTAATCAAAAAATTGATTATTTTACGCATATTTTTTTTGAAGTCATTCTGTTCAAAGGATTAAGAGCTGTACTCTCAAAAAGCAATAAGTTGCACTTATGGCTTTCTTTGTTAAAAATGACTTATTTTATTATCTCTATTATATCATATATTCTCATGATGTTCCAACCTGTTGATAACATTATCTAACCCCAAAACAATACACACAGCATCCACTCTATATTGTCCTTTATATTTCTTATTCGCCACATACGCCTTTGCGTTCCAATAAAGCTTTTTTAATTTTTTTTGATTAATTGATTCTTCTGGAGAAACAAATGTACTATCTCTTTTAGTTCTTACTTCTACAAATATTAAAATATTATTTTTTTTAACAACTAAATCAATTTCAGAATATTTAGTTCTATAATTTTCTTCAATAATTTCATATCCCTTATCTTCTAAATATTCTTTAGCCATTGCCTCCCCTATTTTCCAAACTTTATCTTTATCTCGCATATTTTACTAGAGGTCTGTGCCTCGAATAGTAGTGACCTTGAGTAACAAGGTTACGCTTGAGAGGCCAGACCTCGGGTTGTCTATCCTTGCCTATATTGCAAGGCCTCGGCCATGTGAGACCCATCTATCTCTTCAACTCCTTGCAAATCCGCAATCGTTCGAGCAATCTTTATCATCTTAAAATATGAACGAGCAGAAAGTTGAAAAGCAATCGCCGCTTGACTAAGAATTTTCTCTACCTCTGAAGTTAAAACACAATATTTCTTAATATCTTTATTATTCATTTCAGCATTACTATAAATAGTCCTATTTCTAAATCTCTTTTGCTGAATCTCTCGCGCTTTACAAACTCTTTCTCTAATCATTTCAGAACTCTCTAAAAACTTTTCAGCTTTTTTATCTTGAGCTAATTCGTCAGTATTAACTACAGGTACATTTATATGTAAATCTATTCTATCTAAAATAGGGCCTGAAATTTTTTTCGTATATCTCTTAATTTCTTTTGGAGAACAAACACATTCTCTTTTAGGATGATTTAAATAACCACAAGGACAAGGATTTGCAGAAGCAACTAAAATAAATCTTGCTGGATATTTTGTTCTTGTTTTAGCCCGAGAAATAGTTACTACTCCATCTTCCAGTGGTTGACGAAGAGATTCTAAAACCGATCGTGGAAATTCATTAAACTCATCTAAAAAAAGAACTCCCCTATGAGCTAAACTTATTTCGCCCGGCTGTGGATTAGTTCCTCCCCCAACCAAACCAGCAAGAGAAGTAGAATGATGAGGAGACCTAAAGGAACGAACTCTAATCATTGAAGCACCAGGAGGAATATTACCACTTGCAGAATAAATTTTTGTTGTTTCTAAAGATTCTTTCTCGCTTAATAAAGGCAAAATTCCAGGTAATGCCCGAGCTAACATTGTTTTACCAGAACCAGGACTACCAACCATAATAACATTATGTCCACCTGCAGCAGATATTTCCATAGCTCTTTTTGCCTGTTCTTGTCCTAGGACCTCTCGCATATCAAATTCACAAGTATCTGAATTAAAATCATTTAATTTCTTCCGTTCTGCTTTTGCAATTTTCTGACGCTCAAAAAAATGTGCTAGTAATTGTGAAAGCCGTTCTACTGGATAAACATTGATTGAAGAAAATACAGTTGATTCATTTGCTGAATCTTTGGGCAGAAAAATATTTTTATAACCAAATTCTTTAGCAAATAAAGCCAAAAGAAAAGCTCCTTTGGTATGTCGCAAAGCTCCATCAAAAGAAAGTTCGCCAAAAAATAATGACTTTTCTGGAATAGTAAAATCCATTATAGACGATAATATGCCAATAGCAATTGGCAAATCATAAAAAGAACCCTCTTTGGGAATATCAGCTGGAGCTAAATTCACTGTAATTTTTTTAGATGGAAAATCCATACCAGAATTAACAATTGCCGCTTTGACTCTTTCACGGCTTTCAGCTACCGCCTTTCCAGGTAAGCCAACAATTTCAAATCCCGGCAATCCCCTGTTAGCTATATTAACTTCAACATCAACAGGCAAAGCATCTAATCCAGAATATAAAACTGATGGTATTTTAATTAACATAAGTTTAAAATTTTTAATTTTTAATTTTTAATTTTATAAATAATCTTTTAATGATCAAATTTTTAAACATTATTTACATTCTTTAGAAATCTTAGCAAAAATTAATGTTAATTCATGAGCTTCTTGCCATAGCTTTCTACACTCGTCTTTTTTGTCTAAATTAGCAACAGCAATCATTCTTAA
>Ga0307992_1000153_pt1 | contig 44184 bp, 31 predicted proteins | sample EllFjometagen133_FD_203162 | JGI IMG/M metagenome (GOLD analysis project Ga0307992, IMG submission 203162) | Marine microbial communities from Ellis Fjord, Antarctic Ocean - #133 | ecosystem: Environmental > Aquatic > Marine > Unclassified | place: Southern Ocean | collected 2014-10-08
TTAAACATCTCTAAGGTGGAAACGAAGTACTCTCTATCCTCTGAGGCTTCATAATGAAGCTGAAGATTTTGAGCGATAACAAATGTATTTAATATGAGAGCAAGGCTGACAATTTTGCGAAACATGGGTATCTCTCCTGAGCTTATGCGATATTACATCTCACGAATAAATCGACCCGGTTCGTTGGCATCCTCCGTGAATTTCATGCGTCGCAAATAACGCTGATGAACTGGCACATTGCAATAAGCCACATAGGTATGGAAGCCCTTTTCCTGGACCATTTCACGGAACTCCCTGAAAAAATAGCGTGCGCTCTCATAGTCGCGGTACATGGGAATTTCATAATCGAGGTGAATCTGAATGATACCATTTTCCAGACGTTCATAAATGAATAGACCTACTGGCACCACATTCCTGGTGATAAAAACAGACCGGTATTGGCGTAGATTCTCTACCACGATATCAGGAAAATGTTTACGTATGTCCTGAAGATAAAACTCAATAAAACGCGGAAGAAATATGCTCGTATCCCAGGAAATTGGAATGAGGTAAAAGTACTCTTTGGTGAGGGCAATGCGAATGAGATAGTAAATATTCACACCGACAATGAAACCATTAACTACCATGATGGGATAAAGCTCCAGGATCACACCATAAATGGTAAAAGTGATGGAACCGATCAGGTTTATCCACCTCAGACGGCGAATATTTGTCATCGTCAGCGAAACAGCCACTATGACCGAGGCAACATATCCCAGCCATTCAGTCCAGTCTAAAATCATATGAGTGTTAAACTCCCAGTATCCCCGTTCAAATTCACATTGGCTCCCAGTGGTAAGGTCATTTTACGCATTCCATGGCCATAAGCCACACTTGAGACGATGGGAAATTCAACCGGTCCAATGATATCACTCACCATTTCTTCCAGCAAAAAATCATCTTCGTCAGCATGTTCCCATGTATCAGTGAACTGGCCCAACATGAGTCCGTTTATCCGCTGATCCCCGTGGAAGAAGCCAGCCATTTTAAATTGACTAAGCATACGGTCCAGATGCTGGGCATTTTCACCAATATCTTCCAGAACCATAATGCCACCGGTGACATCTGGGAAGTAGGGGGTTCCCATAAGATTATTAAACAGAGAGAAGCAACCACCGACCAGGGGTCCTTCACCCTGCCCATTTGATAGAATTGCGTTGGGCATATCGCTGGGATTTTTAAGTACTTGACCTAACATGGGTTTGGTGATCAGATTCCAGAACACCTCTTCGGTATATGGATCTATCCCCTCCTCTGCGGCCATCTCAACAGCAGCCATCACACCAGATATGCTGACCAGACCCGTCTCAACTGCCAGAGCACACTGCAGGGCGGTAATATCAGAGTAACCAATAAAGAACTTGGGATGTTGGGCAATAAGCTCGTAATCAAGATCGTCTAGGAAGCGGGGAGTGCCATAGCCGCCGCGACTGCAGATAATTGCATCGACTTCATCATCTTCAAATGCCCAATGGATGTCGGCTAGCTGTTCAGGACCATGTCCGGCAAGATACTTATTTTTACCGCGAAGATTTGGACCTTCCTTAATTTTATACCCCTTGGATCGGAGATAGTCTAGCCCTCGGTCGAGTTTTTCAGGTTTGGGAGCTGAGGCAGGTGAAATAACAGCAAAGGTGGCGCCTGCTTGAATAGGATCTGGAGTGATCATGGGGTTTCCTTTAAAAAGATAGAAGAAGGGCACACCTGGATGGTGCCCCATGTTCATTATTCCTGAATAATATCATGGTGATCAAAGAGAACCACTCTCTGCACCATTTTACCCGTGCCATCAAACTCTTCCAGCACAGTTCGATTTTCAGAATCAACATATTTATAGCGACGTTCTGCAAGTAATTTTCCTGCGAGATCATCCCTCAGAATTTCTTTATCCTTGCGACGATCATCACGATACGAGGTCACTCTGGAGAAGAGTGTCTGCCCTGTCACTCCAATGATGAAATATCCAGTTTCACGTTCAAACTTATTGTACTCCCGGCGAATCATGAAGTTGGAGTTGGCCGGGACAAAAGTGTCTCCAAAGATGGTGCGGAAAAGAGCAAGTTCAGAGGGGTCATTTTGGAAAACATTCTCTTCGCGGAGGCGTCCCCTATCATCAAATAATTTGCTGGAGCGATGATTTCCGTACTCATCATATTCATTCTCAATATGCTGATGGAGTTTGTGTTTCTCGTTAAACCGTTTGACCAGAACAGGGTTTTCGCCCTCTAGAATAACCAGCGTAAAGGCTTTACCCTTCAAGACTTTCAAGGGAACGGACTGTCCAGTTCCAGGCTTACCCCATCCGGCATACGTATAGCTCGAATCCTGGGCTTGGACAATTAAGCACGCGAGTAATGTTATAAATCCAATAAACGTTTTCATATTTGGCTTAAAAATTACTCCTCCTGATAAAAATACAAAGTACTATGTGGCTGAGACTCAACATATTCGGCGGTTGAGTCTGCCTGCCAGGCCGCAACTCAACACCTGCCACAATGGGTGGAGAAGCGAAGGCAGGTCGAAACCATAGAAACTTAATGCTAGAGATTGAATGGGTTGGGATAGAGGCTGACCAACTCCAGAGCTTGAGGTCTGACATTCTCACCTGGGTTGACATACGTGATGGTTTTAACCTGATCTAAGTGATCTGGGTATCATTGAAGTGTGCAATGGACGACTGATAGTCCTTCGAACCAGAGAATCACTATGGAAAACGTTGAGTATTGAAGTGCTTTGTTGAAAGAGCTTAGGTTTTACGTTCTTTCTTCTTGGCTGCAGGGAAAAGAATATTGTTCAAGATCAGTCGGTAGCCTGGGGAATTTCTATGCAGGGACAACTGCGTAGGAGGATCCCCCACGAAGTGCTGATAATCTTCTGGATCATGACCGCCTAAGAAGGTAAAAGTGCCCTTCCCGAAGGCACCGTGGATGTATTTGACCTGTTCCTGACCTGGAACATCACCCATAACCACCACATGTTTTTTAATGGTGGATCTTCTAAAGCCGGTAGTCTGTCCCATAAATCCCTTGACCACATCAACATGATTCTGGGTCAACATGGTGGGAACCGGATCCCACTTCGCTGAGAACTCAAACAGGGTAAAATAGTCTGCTTCCGCCCCGCGAGCTCGTGGTCGATCGCTGGGTGGTTCATCAATATTGCTATATTCATATACCATGGGATCCGTGATCAACTGAAAGTTTTCGAAAGCCATGGTTTTACCAAAATCCAACTTGGATTGGGCCTGGGGGTCCACAGGATCATGATCATACGGGGTTCCAACAATATCAACACCCTCTGCTGCAAGCGCTATATCCAGAGCATCCGTAGCGCTACACATGGCAAACAGAAAACCACCATTCAAGACATAGTCCCGAATTCTTCGAGCCACAGCTTTTTTCTCCTCAGACACACTGGGGTAGCCCCTCTGAGCGGCAAATGCTTCATACTCACTTTGCTGTTTCCTGTACCAGGAGGCATTTCGATAGTTGCGATAAAATTTACCGTACTGACCTGTAAAATCCTCATGGTGGAGATGCAGCCAGTCATAGTCACTCAACTTTCCATCCAATACCTCGGCATCCCAGATGACGTCGTATTCAACCTCGGCATATTCCAATGCCAAGGTCACAGCATCATCCCAGGGCTGTTTCCCCGGTGGTGAATAAACAGCTACTTTGGGAGCTTTTTCCAGGAGCACAATATCCATATTGCTGGATTCGATACTGGCATAGATATTTATCTCAGCACCAGGAGGAGCGGTTTCAAATTTCACATCTCTTAAGCGTAATTCTCGAACAATATCTGAGTATTGATCAATGAGAAAACTACCACCACGATAGTTGAGCAACCATTCGATATCAATATCACGTTCCAAGACCCAAAAGGCCACACCATAGGCTTTGAGATGATCAGTTTGGGTTTCATCCATAGGGATTAGGATTTTTTGTGAGAACAGCGCACCCACAAGCAGGAGCAGCACCGATAGTTGTTTCAAGCACCTCATGAATCACCACCTATAAGACTTCTTAACCTGATCCTCAGCTCTTGAATACCCAAAAACTCGGGATGATTGATGATCACCTCCTCATAGTAGGGAATGGCAGCCTGGGGCATATTTTGTATAAATTGAAGCTCTTCTCCACGCCAGACCAGGACATGTGCCCGCCAGGGAGATTCAGAATAATCATTCAAAAAATGTTCCATTGCCTTGGTTGCAGCCTGGGAATCACCGAGAGCCAAATAAATCTGAATCGACCTCACAGCGGCTTCGTCAGCGATGGACTTGGAATCACCTCGAATGTCCTTTAGGGCTCTGATGGCCTCAGTAAGTTTGTGCTGACCAATAAATCGTTCAGCCCTCAGATACTGCTGCAAAGTGGGATCATCTTCAGAGCCATTGCCATCCAGTAGCGCCATGAGCTCAAGACCATCATTAAATATTGGATCTGCAGGTGAAGCTGCTCCACTCAGATTGAGTAACTCCTTTTTCAGGCGAGGAAGATCTCCCTCGTGCAAAAATATTTTTATACGGGAAGTAATAATTTGCGGCGCATCCTCATCCAGCTTCAGCTCGTCTACTATCCTGTCCAGAGTCTGGAGTGCAGATGTTGTGTCACCTTTCACCAGCCAGGCATCTACTAATCGCTTTCCTCCGGCCAACCGGATGTCATTGCGTGGTGCCTTGGAAAACACATTCTGGAAACCACGAATCGCACGATCTACATCGCCACTGACCATCAGTTGAATCTCAGCTATGTGAAAGGAGGCCTGGAAAGCTTCAGTCGTACGAGGAAGTACCGTCTGCAAGCTATCATATAGTTTCAATGTGCGCTCCAGCGATGCATCTTCTCCAGTAAGCATACGAACGTCCAGATTCAGAAACTGATTCCCAGGGAAATAACCACTCAGGGATTTGTAGGCTTCCTCACGTTGCAGACGGTGTTCATATGTGGATGCTAATTTTAACAATGCTTCACCAATTTGTCTTTTATCTGTGCTATTTGCTGAAATAAACAAAAACAGGTCTGCTGCAGGCGCCCAGGCTTGTTCAGCCAGGAGATCATTGGCAATCTTCATGACATCCTTCATGGAACGACTTGTTTGAGATGCCAGGATAGTTTTGGCACATTCCGCATAGTGTTGTTCGTGTAAAAGAATTTTAGCCTGGGCTAAAACCAGTGCGGGATGCTCCCCTGGCAGAGCCATTAGCTGCTTCATGTTGGCATTGATTAACTCGAAGGCGCCCTCATTTTCAAGTAACCGGATGAGTTGGTTGCTAACATGGTCCAGCATACCTGGATTTTTATCCAAATGAGACAGGTATTCTTTACTGGCCATATCATAATTATGCTTCGCAGCATAAATGCGTGCAAGATCATAGGCAAAAGCCTGTGGTTCATTTAAGGCGGTTCGTCCATCGCTTAAAAGTTGAATCGCTTCAGTGGTTGCTCCCGCCTGGAGCATGGCATTGGTCAGGGAAGTGTAGAGCATCCGATCTTTTCGGTTCTTCTGAATAATTCGCCGCCAATCCTGGATTGCTTCTTCTTTCCGATCCAGTAGGTAAAGCAAACGACCCTTCTCAGCCGAAAGTCGGGTATTCTTGGATTGAGTCTTCAAGATATCTTCCAGAATTTGCAGCAAAACGGAGGCATTCTCCTTGCCTGGCATAAGGTTGCTCACACGGAAGTAAATATTATAGTTGCGCGGGTTTTTGTAGAGAATCTCCAGGTAGAGATCAACCGCTTCTTCAGTCCTACCCAGACGCGCCAGGGAAGCGGCGCGTTGTTCCAACATCTGATCCTTTGCCACAGAGCGACCGACACGACTTTGAGCGCTGACTTTGTCCAATCCCAGATGAGGCATTGACATAAACAAGAGCAAAAGTCCGATGATTATTCTATTCATTAATCTCAGCTTCCAGACGGTTGAAATACTCCCGAATTAAGTCCCGCTCTTCACGTGTGTAATCCTGCTTCAGGCTAAATATCAATTCTTCATAAAGCTGATTTCGAGTTTCACCAAGATCCTCAGGAAGCGCATCGCTACCTGTCCAGAATGGATTTGAACCAGCAGTTTCCGACTTCCTCTTTTTGCTAAAATCTTTTTTGGTTGCCGAGCGCTGGGCATCAAGGAGTCGGCTGAGAATGCGTTCCTGTTGCTCATGAATTTTTTGAGAGGGTCGCTGTCTTTGCAGCTTCTTGGCCACCTCTTCCATTTCATCACCAATTTTACCCAGGTCTCCCAACATACGGGAATCTGGGCCCATTCCATTCTCAATTTGCTTGAGAGCTTCACGAAGTTGCATTTGCTGGCGGGCCAACTGCTGCATCATGGAAAGACTTCCCGCACCCATTTGCATCATGGTTTGTTGGTTCAAGCCCTGTTGTTGTCCAGCCATTTGCTGCAATTGCTGCATATATTCGCTAAAACCGCTTGATTCACCGGATTGTTGTAGTGATTCCATGGAATTGGCCAATTGTCTGGCCATACGATTCAAACTTTCTCGAGCGGCTGCCTGAGATTGGGAGGACTTACGGGGATTTCTCGCTTCTAAGCCTTTAATGGCTTCCTGCATATGGGCTTGAACGGATCCCATGGACCGGCCCAGGGCTGGTGAAACCGCAAAAGTTTTATTGCCCAGCTCCTGAAGTTCTGCGGCCAATTGCTGGAGGCCTTGCATGAGGCCCATCTGTGAATCAGCATAGTCCCTGAGCAGAGAACTCTGGCGGGAGGTCTTGGCCGTTGGTCCTTCCAAATCTTCCTGAGCCTGTGAGATTCTTAACGTCTTAAGTAAGGCAGAACGGAACTCTGACATCACCTCTTCCATCATTTGCTGCTGTAGTCCGGCCTGCATCTGGGCGGATTGGGAAGCCATTTTTTTCAAGGATTTCTCAGCCTGTTCAGAGGGAGGGGTGGCCTCGGACATCTGACCAGACTGCATGAGCGAGGCGGCCTCATCCAGATTTTGACTAATTTGCTCCGCTTGCATTTGCTCCTGTAAGTCTTGTACAGATTCAGAGGAGAGTTCTTCGGATTGATTGAGCAGGTTCTCTAGAGATTCAGCCAACTCCTGTGTTTTGTCAAAATCATTCGATATCTTCTCTTCCTGCACACCGGCATCATCAGTTTCACCATCCTGGATATCAGAATTCAATGCTTCCTGTCTTTCAGCGAGATCATTTAAGCGTGTGGCCAACTCATCAATTTTTTGTTCTATCTCAACCTGTTTAAATATTTCCAGGGTACGCTCAACACTTTTTTGGAAGTTTTCCATAGCTGATTGAAAGTCCTCCAGAGCAGCTTCCATCTCTCGGGGATTGTCCTGCTCCATGGCTTCCTGAAGACGTTCCATGGCTTCTCTCAGCTCAGGTGTGATAAGTTGTTCCATGAGCTGTTGGAGCTCTGCATATTTGTCCAGAGTCTCTTCACTAAAAAGATTCTGTTCTTCAGCGGAGGACATCATCTGGTCCAATTGCTCACTAATATTTTCTAATTGTTCCTTGAGATCTTTGACCTGCTCGATGGCTTCACTGGCTTCCTGCTGTTGTTCCCAGGACAGATTGGGATCCTTTTGAACTTCCAGGGCAAGTTCGCTTACCTTTTCCTTGATTTCCTTAACAATTTCAAGGATGTCTTCCTGTTCCTGTTTGACCTGTTCATTGCCCTGGGCAATTTCCTCAAACATCTCGTCCAAAGAGGGCAATCTGGCTAACCATTTTTGGGACGATGCTATCTGCGCACCATCTACACTATTATTATCCCAGACATTAAACCAATATTGAATCGCATCCTCAGGCATCATACTGACATCATTCATATCCCAGGTATAGTTGAATTCTAATGAACTCAGATCAGTCTGAGGCAAATCGATGCTCACTTTGTAGATCGTGGTATCTTCCATGAGATAGTCGGGGTGCTGTATCTGGTAATTCAATTCGAGACGGGAAAAACCAAAATCATCATCCAGCTTCAAACGTATGGGAAGCAACATTTTATCGCCAATAATCACGTCTTGCCCAGGAACTATAACCCTGATAATTGGTGCCACATCTGTGGCTACATAAAGAGGATATACCAGAGGATCCAGATTGTTGACATTCTCATGATCCACCAGCTCAATCCAAGCCTGATCTGCACCTCTAAGCGTGAAGGATACCTTGAAGTGAGGACCCTTCATTTCAAGAGGAATTGATTTTGCATTCTCAAAATGCAGCGTAGCTGAGGCAGCTTCTTTGGAGGCGAGCCCCTCAATACTGATGCGCGAACCCTTAAAACCGCTAATATCCATGATATTGCGGGTAAAAATTTCTGTCGGCAACCGAGTATAGGAAGGCGGTCGTATCCGGACTGTTAAATCCTGAACCAGGGGACGATTAATAACCTGAATCTCAAGGGCTGGTGATTTAATCACTTCCCAGGGCTCCCAGGGACGACTATTGGTGACTCTGGCAAAAGCGGTAAAGCTGCTTAATAAATGATTCATGGGTAAACTGAAACTTTGATCCTGTACTTGTAGTGGAAATACACTGGTGTCTTTCCGAGTCTGAACGATGAGCTCAACTTGTTCCACAGGGCGTCCGCGAACAAAACCAATCAGCAGGAGACTATCACCAGCTAAGACCTGATTCGTATGAGCATTCAATTGTAATTCTACGGGTAGCGGATATGTAAAGGCTACTTCTGGTTGACTCAAACGAGTAATGGCGGCATTGGTATCCTGAAAATTGATGATGTATAGTACAAAGAGCACGGCGATGCCGATACCGGTTCTCTTTAGATAGTGAACAATCTTATCCGTGGGAAATAGAAGGCCAGCTGGAACCTGTTCAATAACTTCTATCCCATATTGAACCGCAGCTTGATGAAGGCTGTTCGAAATACCTGCAGGTGCTTCCTTGTGACTCAACTGTACTGCATTAAGAATCCGATCACCTATTTCAGGGAGTTTCTCACCTATCTGGAAAGCCAGTGTTTCAGGTTGTGTAAGGGGTATTTGCTGTCGCTTTAGCAGCCAATAAACCCCGATAACCCCAGCCAGGGTGAGTAAACCAAGTCCACTTAATATGCTTAGGAAGACCGTTTTTAAACCTGGATCAAAGTAGCGGAAACTTTCCAGCCAGACAAAAAGAGCCACCAGAATTGAGATGAGAGTAAATCCAGCGACTCCAAGCAAGGCTCCTTTGCCACGCGCCTCACTGCGGGCGTGGTTCGCCAGCTTCAGGAGCTCAGGACTGGCCGAGACAGGCGGTGTTGATTTAGATTTGATAGCTTGGTTCATGCTTAATGAGTGAAGGCATATATTAGAATATTGGTTCCCATTTCCAGAGCAGCCCGATGCTTCAGTTCTCCGTCTTTATGAACTTCAAGATCCTCCCAGCCATCCCCCAGATCACTTTCGTATGTGTATAGCACAACAATACGCCCGTGGTGGAAGAGTGCCAGGGCCTGGGGGGCTTTTTCATCGTGCTTGTGGATTTTGGGCAAACCTTTATCTATGGAAAAATATGAATTGAATATGGGGTGATCATAAGGCAATTCGACCCACTCCTTTTTGGGAAACACTTTTTCCATTTCCCGACGAAAGGAAGCGTCCATCCCATAATTATCATCAGCATGGAGAAAACCACCCGAGGTTAAATAGTCTCGGAATTTATGCACCTCTTCCTTATTGAAATGCACATTACCATGACCCGTCATGTATAGAAAGGGATGATTGTATAGATCTGTATCCGTAATTTTCACTCTAGACTCTTCAGGGTCCATGCGAATATTCGTTTCGCTACTTATAAACTGGATGAGATTGGGGAGCGAACTGGGATTGGCATACCAGTCGCCACCACCATTGTAATGCAGGCGTGTGATATGGAGATCCTGAGCCATCAAAAACGTCATTCCAAGTAGCATGGATAAAGCCCATATTATAGTTCTTCTATGGATCACATAATCTCCCTGATCATCCAAACACCAATTATCACTGTTGTGGCGCTTTTAATCACTTTGCCAGCAATACTCCCCAACAGGGCTCCCAGTGCAGCTCGTCTTGCTTCAGCTTTAGACTTACCAGCCTGCAACTCTCCCCAATACGCTCCCAGATAGGATCCAATAAATAATCCAAGTACTGCGCCTACAATAAAGAACAGACTTCCCAGGACGATTGTTCCCAGCACACCCCCAACTATAGCAAGAAAGGCAGATCGTTTTTCAGCTCCACTATATTTGGCTGCCAGTCCACTGAGTGCAAATTCAAGGACCTCAAGCAAGATCATAAGTCCAAAAATAATTAGAATTTCAGGAACAGAAATCAAGATGAAATCACCTACCCAGGCCCAGATGAAGATAAAGATGAGCATGAGAAAACTGCCTGGCAGGTTGAGCCAGATGGTGACAGCTGAAATCGTCATCATAGTAATAATCAGGAGTAGGGCTAAAATTTCCATGGTTTGTTAAGGTAATGGCCTCAAGCAGGGATGTCAGTCTTTTTAAAATGCCAACTCTACTAAGAATTTAAGCAAAATGCCGAACCGAGCATTGCTTGCCAAGCCTTCGAGCAAAATCTATATTCACGAGCTTTTTTATTGCCACCTCACTCGTCGCTGTTGACGGGTTCCTCACTCGTCGCTGTTGACGGGTTCCTGGCTTTTGGCTACACCTCTTTCGCCTCCTTCGAGAGCCTCATGATGACGGCGGAGTTTTGGCAACGACGGGACAAGCAGTTGGCAGAGCAGAATGTGTCTGCCACAATATTATGAATCGTCTTCCCGAGCGGCCTGCAGGGGCGAAGTCGAGGGATAGTGTGCTTTAGCATTTTGAAAATTTAATGCCACCCTAGCTCAGTTGGTAGAGCAACGCATTCGTAATGCGTAGGTCAGGAGTTCGACTCTCCTGGGTGGCTCATCATAACCTTGTAATATACAATATGTTATAGAATTATTATTCTGCTTCTATTTTCTCATTATTGCATGTTCCCCACATTATCATGGTAAAAAGAAGGAAGTTGAGATAAGACAAAATAATACCGTAATTACAATTAGTTGGTGAAATACAGTTCGGAAAATCTTGTAACTGATCAAATCGGTCTCAAATGGTTTAAAGTGATTTATGATAATACTTTGATTATGAGATGGGTTTTAAGACTCTGTTTATTGGGTTTGTGAGGGGTTGGCGGGGTTAAGGAATTTGGTCTCATAAACCTACGTTTATAATGACCCGGAGGCTGGAAACCCATCCTCAGTAATGATCTATACTAACTACTCCCCTTACATGACAAAGAGAATTTCCATTTCCCTATAGGAAAATCATCTCAAATACGTTTTATAATCAAACAGGGGAATAATGGAGTCTTATTAACCGAGGTTATTGACACACATACCATGATGGCAAAAAGAAGCCCCAGGCAGCAATCTGCGCTCTGATAAATCAGAGCTATGATCGGCTAGCACAACATATCACACTATTTACAGGTATTATTCAGGTTTGCTGAAATTCTATGGGTTATTCGGTTAATTATTTGTTATCAGGCACTAAATAACGGTGAATAGATTCCGGTATGTCGCGACGTAGACAGAAGGACGAAAACGGACCCCTAGTACCACCATCAATGCATTTATCCGTAACATCCGTAAGAGTAAAAAGGCTGATCAAGACATGCGCTATAATATTTAACTTTTACGTCGCAATCGTGGTAATAACAAGGGGTTATTAGCTATGATAATGCTATATTTAAGCTGTTATATTTAGCCTTGATGCATACTGCTAAATAATGTATGCATTTCCAACATTGGAAACAGGCCATGAAACCTTCTGCAACTCTAATTGAAGACAAAATGATTAACCAAAATGCCATTTGCTCAGTTTTTTGGATAAGCTCTATAATACTATGAATGGGGTCTAAACTTGCACCGAGCGGTACGCTGCCAAAGCCCTTCGAACTTCAGACGATGGGTCAGCTAAAAAGAAGATAGGATTAAATTTAAAATAAAACATCAGTGAAAAGAGGAGGCTTATTATGTTTAACCATATTCTTGTTCCGTTAGACGGTTCTACTCTAGCGGAATGTGTGCTGCCTCATGCAATAGCTTTTGCTAAAGTTTTTGATGCTCAGGTCACATTATTGCGAGTATTAGTGCATCCCCGTGATAACGCCCTCAGTCAAGCGATTGATCCACTGGAGTGGCAGCTTATTAAAAATGAGGCGGAAACCTACCTGAATAATGTCACTACCCAATTAGAAGAATTTGGTTTGAAGATCAATAAATTTCTTCTTGAAGGGCATGCCGCACATCAAATTGTTGAATTTACTTACCGGAACGAGATCGATCTGATCATCCTCAGTAGCCATGGGCACAGTGGTTTGAGTGGTTGGAATGTTAGCAGCGTTGTTCAGAAAATCATTCTACGAGCCTATACTTCAACACTTATCATACGCGCTTACCGTTCCGTCCCCAAAGACCATGCAAGTATCGGGTACCAGCGACTTTTGGTTCCTTTGGATGGTTCGCGTCGAGCAGAAAATGTTTTGCCGCCAACGACCATTCTGGCACGCTACTATAATTCCCAACTTCTTTTGGTGCATTTGGCACGCAAGCCCGAAATGTTCTCTCGTACAACACTAACACCTGCTGAAGTTAAATTGGTAAACAAGATCATTAATCGCAATCAGAAAAAAACAGTCCAATATTTAGAAGAGATTTGTTCCCAATCCCTGAGGGAGGTGAAAACACGCATACATATCTCCGAAGGCAGTAGTGAGGATTTGCACAATGTGATTGAACATGAAAATATTGATCTCGTTGTGTTGAACGCGCACGGACAGTCCTGCAATCCAAATTGGCCGTTTGGTAGTTTCGCGCTCAGTTTTATAGCCTATGGCAGGACTCCCTTACTTATTGTACAGGATCTTTCGCGCGAAGAAATACAAAAATCAGTCGCTGAACTTGTCGCCATGGAGGAGAAAGGACATTAGTCGATGACTCTGGTCGACTTGGCACAGCAACTTGCTAAGAGCCATTCAATTTCAAGCCATCCTGAACGCAGAACGTCCCTTCTTGTAGATCTCCAGAGCCAAGAAAGACTTTTACAACAGGCTTACCGGCATTTCAGTAAGGTCTCTAAAACTCGATCTGCTATCTCATATGCTGGGGAATGGCTACTCGATAATTATTATGTGGTGCAGCAAGCTATCCGCCAAATCAGAGAGGATATGCCCCGAGGATATTACGGGGAGTTACCCAAACTCGGCTCATCACCACTGACAGGTTATCCACGTATTTATGCTATGGCGATGGAAATAATCAACACCTTCAATTCCCACATCAATTTTCCAGAACTAACACGCTTTGTTCAAGCGTATCAACAAGTTTCACATCTGACGATTGGTGAGTTGTGGGCATTGCCCATCATGCTGCGGCTAGGAATAATTCAATCATTGACCCAAACGGTTGCCCTTGATCTAGGGATTGAGGAAAAGAAAACAAGGGAGGTCGACGGAGAATTCGAGTCTCCTGAATCCCTTTTTACCGATGAGACCAACATCGCCAATTGCATTTTAAGCCTGCGCGCATTAGCTGTTCAGGATTGGAAAGCATTTTTTGAAAATGTCAGCCAGGTAGAGCAGATATTGCGCTCTGAACCAACAAAAATTTATGCTGGCATGGATTTCGAAACCCGTGATAGCTATCGCCGAGTTATTGAAGAACTAGCCCAAGCAACCTATAAGGAAGAGTTAGATATAGCACAGGAGACGGTCTGGCTGGCTGAGAATGCGTTCCAGACTGAGAGGCAGAAACCGAGCCAAGGAAGTCAATTACCCACATCTCACATTGGCTTCTATCTTCTGGGTGCTGGTCGCTCCATACTTGAGAATCGGCTGGATTACTACCCGCCAAGGAGAATCCGTTGGCATCGCTTTCTTCTCAGGCACAGGATGTCATTTTACATAAGTATATTTTTAATGCTTACAGTGCTTACTGAGCTTCCCGTTATTGGCTATGCATTATGGTCGGGCGGAGCACTGGCTCAATTGATTATTGCTGGACTGCTATTCTTGATACCAGCCACAGCTATAGCTATACATTCGGTCAATTGGCTTGTCACACGTATAGTACCTCCGCGGACGCTACCATGCCTGAGTTTCCGGGATGGTATTCCAGTTGAATTCAGCACGATGCTGGTTATCCCCACACTAGTAACTAATACTGATGAGGTTGAATCTCTCATGCATCAGCTTGAGCTACATTATCTTAGTAACGCCAATGAGCATGTGCATTTTGCTCTACTGTCAGATTTCACAGATGCCCCTGAAAAGCATATGCCTGATGATAAGGCTCTGGTCAAATGTCTTAAAACTGGTGTTCAGGATCTCAACAGCAAATATTTCCAAGAAACATCTGGTCCTTTTTTCCTTTTCCACCGTGAAAGGCAATGGAACCCTGGTGAGGAGTGCTGGATGGGTTGGGAGCGCAAGCGAGGTAAATTAGCTGAGTTCAATTGCTTACTGGCTGGCAGTGATGAAACATCTTATTGCGTACAAATTGGAAATTTGGAAATCTTATCCGAAATCAAATATATTATCACCGTCGATGCAGATACAGTGTTGTCCCGGGGCAGCGCATCTCGTCTGATAGCCACCCTGGCACACCCACTGAACCAGGCTGTATTTGATGCTGAGACAGGTAAAGTAGCCACTGGATATACCGTGCTGCAACCGCGGGTAGAAATCAAACCCACCAGTGCCAACTATTCGTTATTTACGCAGATATTTTCAGGTGATGTTGCTCTTGATCCATATACACTTGCCTGTTCTGATGTGTATCATGATTTATTTGAAGAAGGTAGCTACACTGGCAAGGGTATTTATGACGTGACCGCGTTTGAACGGAGCTTAGCTCAACGTGTACCGGAGAATTCAATCCTCAGCCATGACCTGTTCGAGGGTTTGCACGGCCGTGTTGGTTTAGTCACAGATGTGGTCGTATTGGAAGATTATCCACCGCAATTTCTCTCTAATGCCCTCCGCTGGCACCGCTGGTTGCGTGGAGATTGGCAACTTCTGCCTTGGCTGTTACCCCGCGTCCCAGGAGTAGATAGGAAAAAGATAAGCAATCAATTTTCTGTACTCGATCGCTGGAAGATATTTGATAATTTACGTCGCAGTCTGATGATGCCGACTATTATGGCTTGCATGCTCATAAGCTGGTTTTGGTTGCCCGGCTCATCCCTGATATGGACTTTGGCCACGATCTTTCTGCTGACAGCACCTCTCTTGAGTGGTACGCTAACCGATATATTCCAAAGATTGACCAAAAATATTGGCGACAGTTGGTTTCTATTTTGGCGGAGATGGCTCCGTGGCTTACTAGCTCTGATATTTCTCCCCTATAATGCTTTGATTGTGTTGGATGCAATAGTGACAGTTTTTGTGCGCATGATGATCACCCGCAAGCGTCTTTTACAATGGACAACCGCTGCCCATACCCTACAATTGTTTGGTAAAAAAATGTACCTGGGACTGCTATGGAAAGAAATGTTGGGAACATCCCTGTTCTCCCTATGTATTGCTTTACTTCTGGTTTGGCTGAATCCGGCGGCTTTCCCTGTTGCCAGTGTATTCCTACTGGTATGGGTTACTGCGCCATTAATTGCCTATTTCATCAGCCGACCGATAGTACATACACCCCCGGTAAGCAATCCCCATCAGCAAGAGCAATTACGCTGTCTGGCACGGCGCACCTGGCTTTATTTTGAGCACTTCGTTGGTCCCGACGATCATTGGCTACCTCCTGATCATTTCCAGGAAAACCCGCGAGGTTTGGTAGCCCACCACACCTCGCCCACGAATATCGGTTTACTGTTACTATCTACATTGGCTGCTTATGACATGGGCTACATCGGCTTGACGAATTTGACATTACGATTACATCACACCTTTGGAAAAATGGAGCAACTCCAACGCTACCGGGGTCATTTCCTGAATTGGTATGACACACAGAGTATGGAACAATTACTGCCTCCCTATGTATCCACCGTAGATAGTGGCAATCTTGCAGGTTGTCTATTGGCTCTCAAACAGGGTTGTTTAGCCCTATCCAAAGATCCCCTTCTGCGTTGGGAGTATTGGCAAGGACTTCTCGATACATTTAGCATGTTGGAAAACATGATCGAAGATTTGAGCTCCACGAAGACCAGTAATCAGCTTTCATCATTGAAAACCTGCCTATCCGATATCCGCGAACAAATTCTGGCAGTGCAAAATAACCCCGCAGAGTGGACCCTATTACTTGATCATCTGTGCAGTGAAGGTTGGGATGAATTCAAAGGACTGTTAGTGTCATTCCTTGAAGCCGACCACCCTGTATTGGAGATGAAGACTCTGCAAGAGTTACGGGCTTGGGAAGAGCGGATGGGTTACCAGCTGAAACAGGTGCAAAGTGAAATATCCTTATTGGCACCCTGGCTATCACAGCTAAGTCATCCTCCAGCAATATTTCTCCAGATTGATCTTGATCACGCTCTGGCAATGGCTTGGGATGCGCTTCAAAATGCTTTACCGTTTACTCTGCAACTGGGGCAGGTGCCAACTGCCTGCAAAAAAAGTCAAACGATATTAGAGCAGCTACTAGATTCCCTGAAGGATCAGGAAGCGCTAGACTGGTGCACACATCTGAACAAAGCGTTGGATTCTGCCTTCATCTCCGCAGAAGCATTGCTGACTGACTGCTACGATTTGTCCGAGCAGATTGAGTGCTTGTTTGAAGATATGGATTTCCGCTTCTTGTATGATCCTCAGCGTAAGATATTTCACCTCGGTTATAACGTGGATACTGACCAAGTGGATAGCAATCACTATGATCTACTGGCTTCCGAAGCACGTTTAGCCAGCCTGATTGCAATCGCTCGAGGGGATGTCCCACCTAGTCACTGGCTCCATCTTGCTCGTCCATTCACCGGGGTGAGTGGCGCACAGGCTCTACTCTCGTGGAATGGAAGTATGTTTGAATATCTCATGCCATCCCTGTTGACGCGAGGATTCCCCGGGACAGCCCTGTTCCAAACAATTCAGGCAGTTGTTCACCACCAAATTAAATATGGTCGCAAAAAGAAACTGCCTTGGGGCATTTCTGAAGCCGGCTATTATGGCTTTGATGCCCAGTTGAATTACCAATACCGCGGTTTCGGTGTACCCGGTCTGGGGTTTAAGCGAGGTCTCAGTGAGGATTATGTCGTTGCACCCTACGCATCTCTACTAGCGTTATCAATACAACCCCAAGCCGTGCTACAGAACATCGATGACCTTAAAAAAATCGATATGATGGGGCTTTATGGCTTCTATGAATCTATTGATTATACAGAAGCTCGTCTCTCCCTGGGACAAAAACATGGGATTGTTCATTCATATTACGCACACCACCAAGGGATGATTCTACTGGCGCTGGCGAATTATCTCCACGACGAGTCGATGATTAAGCGTTTTCATGCTGCTCCACGTGTGGAGAGTGTGGCACTACTCCTTCAGGAACGCATCCCACGTCAAGTTCCCATCGAAACACCTCACCTTGAAGAAATTGGGCTCCCGCCTCAGACTATATCACACCTGACCTCCAAAAGCTGGAACATCCCTGTGGATACACCACTACCGCAGGTGCACTACCTCTCCAATGGAAATTACGGTACTTTGATTACCAATACCGGAAGCGGCTACAGTAGTTGGCAGGATGTAGCTCTCACCCGTTGGCGCCCTGACACAACCTTAGACCCTTGGGGAACCTGGATCTATGTCCAGGACCTAGACACCGATGATCTCTGGTCGGTTGGCACTCAACCGACTGCTTCACATCCCGAAAGTCAGTCCGTGTTATTCTTTCCTCACAAAGTGGAATTTCAACGCCGGGATCACAATGTTTCTCTTCGAATGGATATTACGATTGCTCCAGATGAGGATGTTGAGATCCGTCGACTGACTCTTATCAATCACAGTAACCGCCCACGTCGCTTGAGGTTTACCTCTTATGGTGAAGTCGTTCTGTCTCCGCAATCTGCTGATGAAAGCCATCCCGCCTATAATAAGCTTTTTGTGGAAAGCGAATTTTTGCCAGAATTGAACGCCCTATTATTTTGCCGCCGTCCCCGTTCTGCTGAAGAGCAACCAATCTACCTGATGCATTTACTTGTTGCAGACCCCGCAATTGAGAAAGTTAGCGGTTATGAAAGCAGCCGCATCCATTTCATAGGGCGTGGCGGCACACCTCGTTTTCCAGCAGCACTTAAAAACGGGGCTGGGCTAACAGGGGTTGTTGGAGCACCTTTAGATCCAATCATGGCAATCAGCTATGATATCCAGCTGGAACCATTGGCCAAGGCTATAGATACCAATTTATCTTTTTCAGAATCAAGTACGAATACCAGGATTGCATTTATTAGCCTGATTACCAAATCTCGCCAAGAAGCCCTTGACCTAGGGCAGCGCTATCAAAATTGGCCTCGCGTTCAGGGAGCTTTTGATGAGGCACGCTATACCAGCGAGCGGGAACTGAATCAGCTTGATCTCACAAGCCGGGAAATCAAGCTCTACCAGCAATTACTTTCAGCATTGTTATACCCCAACGCGGCGTTGCGAGCAGATCTTTCCACCTTAGCAAGTAACCAGAACGGGCAGGAAAGTCTCTGGCCATTTGCAATTTCTGGCGATTATCCAATCCTCTTGACGAGCATTGGCAATCAGGAAGATACTGGTTTAGTGAGTGACCTTTTACATGCGCACGCCTACTGGCGCAAACGAAACATCAAAATAGATCTGGTGATTCTTAATATGCAAGACACTAGCTATTCTCAAGAATTGCACAACCGCCTGCATCAATTGCTCAGCCAAAATAGTGATGATGTTTGGCTGAACCGCCATGGTGGTATCTTTGTTGTACGCGCGGATCAGATGAGTGGCGATCAACGTGTGCTTTTAGAAACGGCTGCCCGAGTGTCACTGAACGCCCATGAGGGTGCACTCATAGATCAGTTGAGAACGTTACAGCGAAAACCAGTACAGTTGCCACATTTCGCATCTACGATTGTGCTCCCTGAAGATGAGCAGCTATTTCAGCCACTTGACCGACCCGAAAACTTGCTTTTTGATAATGGTCTGGGAGGCTTTAGCCCAGATGGGCGTGAGTATGTAATTTACTTAGAACCTGGGAAATCGACACCTAATCCGTGGATTAATGTGATTGCCAACCCTGAATTTGGCTTCACTGTCTCTGAGGCAGGCTCTGGATTTACCTGGGCGTTGAACAGCGGCGAAAATCGGTTAACCCCATGGAATAATGACCCGGTGCTAGATATGCCAGGTGAAGCTCTTTATCTGCGTGAGGAGGAAACGGGTCATTTTTGGTCACCCACGCTATTACCTGCTGGTGCAGATGCCCCGCATTTAATTCGCCACGGAATTGGGTATTCAATTTTCGATCATAACAGCCACGGCCTCAATCAACATTTGCGTTTATTTGCTGCTCCTGATGCGCCTGTAAAAATTGTCCAACTCCGCCTTGAAAATACCTTGAGTCGCACCCGACGTGTCACCGCAACATATTATGCCGAATGGGTGTTGGGTACGAACAGAGAAGAGATGGCACCGTATATCATCCCCGAGTTTGACACAAAATCCCATACGCTTTTAGCTCGGAATCCATATAACACCGAATTTGGCGAACGAACTGCCTTCTTGACATCCACACGTGAACCCTACGGACTAACAACAGACCGCACAGAATTCCTGGGGCGTGCAGGAAGCTATGATAGTCCGGCTGCCCTTGGACGCGTGGGTTTAAGCGCCAATATCGAGCCTGGTCTTGACCCTTGCGCAGCGTTACAGATTCAACTTTGGTTGGCACCTGGTGAAATAAAAGAAGTTTCATTTTTGTTGGGACAGGGGGCAAACCGGAAACAAGCCCTGCGCTTAGCCCGACAATATCAACGCATCACTAAGGTTGAAGCAGCCTGGCAAGCCCTGAACCAGCATTGGGATCAGCTCCTGAATAAACTAACGGTAAAGACACCTGATCCGGCTATGGATCTGTTATTGAATCGCTGGTTACTGTATCAGTCACTTTCCTGCCGGATATGGGGGCGCTCTGCTCTGTATCAATCAAGTGGTGCATATGGTTTCCGTGACCAGTTGCAGGATGTCATGGCTCTGATTAACACTGCTCCAGAGATTGCCCGTAGCCATATCTTGGATGCAGCTCGTCGTCAATTCAAAGAGGGTGATGTTTTACATTGGTGGCACCCTCCTTCGGGTCGTGGTGTGCGAACCCGATGTTCAGATGATTTGCTCTGGCTTCCCTATGTCAGCGCCCATTATACAAAGGTGACGGGAGATACATCTATTCTGAGCGAGAAGATACCATTTCTGGATGGTGAAGTCTTGAAGGAAAATGAAGTTGAGCGCTATGGATATTACGAAACCAGCGGTGAAGTTGCCTCACTTAGCGAACATTGCAGGCGCGCTTTAGAGAAAGGTAAAACTGCTGGGGAACATGGTTTGCCACTTATCGGTAGTCATGATTGGAATGATGGTTTGAATCGGGTAGGGATTGAAGGCCGGGGAGAAAGTGTGTGGTTGGGCTGGTTCTTGTACACCACGCTGAAACATTTTGCAGATATTTGTGTTCTCACAGATGACAAGGTGCAAGCAAGGAGATACCGAAAACAAGCCAAATTATTATGCGAAGCGCTAGAAACCAATGCCTGGGATGGAAGCTGGTATCGCCGCGCTTATTACGATGATGGAACCCCACTAGGTTCAGCAAACAGCGACGAATGTAAAATTGATTCCCTGGCCCAATCTTGGGCAGTATTATCCGGGGCTGGTGATCCGCAACGCGCAGAACAAGCGATGGCCTCTGTGGTTGATCTGCTTGTTAATTTAGATAATCAAATGATCCTGCTTTTCACACCACCTTTCGATAAAACAGAACGTGATCCTGGATACATCAAAGGGTATTTGCCTGGCATTCGCGAGAACGGAGGGCAATACACCCATGCTGCCACATGGGTAGTGTGGGCTTTGGCTGAACTCGGTCAAGGTGATTTGGCTCAATCTCTCTTCCGTTTGCTCAATCCAGTCTATCATGCGGATACATTTGATAAAATGCTTCGCTACCGCGTAGAACCTTTCGTAGTGGCTGCAGATGTATATAGTATGCCTCCCTACAAGGGTCGTGGCGGCTGGACCTGGTACACTGGCTCAGCTAGTTGGATGTATCGCCTTGGTGTGGAGGCTATCCTGGGATTTCAACGAGCGGGGAAGACCCTGAAAATAAATCCTTGCATACCCAAAAATTGGGAATGGTATGAAATAACCTACCTCGATGGAGAAACAAGCTACCACATTCGGGTGGAAAATCCGGATGGAGTTAACCGGGGATTGAAACGGGTTAAATTAGATGGTAAAACTTTGCCAAAAAAGGTAATCCACCTTCTTGATGATAGCTTGGAGCACGATGTGAATATTTTGATGGGTTGATATTTATCAACTGGGGCAGATTGTTGACTATATCCACTACTTATCGTATGAGGATATGCTATGCTTGGTAGCTTTTGATTTAATGCATTAGAAGCAAAGACAAGACCTCCTACGAAAAGACATCATTAAATTGTCTAAAAATGATAAAAAGAGTGCAATCAAAATCACTTTGCTGCACATGCCAGACCTCTCACCTCTGCAACACGCTGATAGACTGCCACTTACAGAAGCTGACATTAGGACTAAAAATCCCCGTGTCACAAATTCAATGCAAGACCAGTGTACCGGAGTTTCGTAATGCGTAGGTCAGGAGTTCGACTCTCCTGGGTGGCTCACTCCCCACCATAGATATTCTTCAAGCTGGACTAGTTGACAGGACCGTCACAATCCTTCGCATCATCAAGATTGGTTATCTGGGTTTGTCCCAGAATAGTCAGGGGTTCTTTGCGACGATTGTCACTGAAATGGAACATCGTCAAAATAGGATGACGAAACATCATCCGCGGACCCGAATAGCGCATGACCTGTTTGATATCATCTTTGATACCAGGCTTATAGCAATGAATCGGACAATTCTTGCAGGATGTTTTGCCCTCATGAAAGGGGCAGTGATGAAGACGGTCCAGAGCGTAGTTTTGTAGCTCAGAACAATATGGACAATCCTCGACTTTTAAGCCGTGATGATTTTTACAATAGAGACCAATCATCACCTCAACTGTCTTTGCTTCGCGTTCAATTCTATTTGTAAATATGGACATATATATTTCTCAATGATTCATTATTTATAACTTGAAATAATCTCTGCGTTCAAGTCGATATTTCACGATGACAAAGCCATCTGGTTCCATCATTTCTTTTTCGTAGCTGAGACCAATTTTTTCCATGACTCGCCGGGAAGCTTTGTTGGCTGGGTCTGCAATGGCCACGATTACATCTACTTCAAGTTCATCAAAAGCCTTCTTTACCAGCGCTTCGGATCCTTCAGTGGCCACCCCTTGCCCCCAGAAATTTTGCTTTAAGCGGTAGCCCAGCTCAGTCTCGGCTACATCTTGACGATTCGGGCGAAGATGAAACCAGCCCATGAAATCACTACTGCCCTTTTCAATGGCAGCCCAAATCCCCTGCCGGTCCAGTTCAGAATAATACTGCATAATCCGGGGCATAACCTGCTCAATGATGTACTCTCGGGAAGTAGGTTTCCCCCCATTGATATATCTGGTGACCTCAGGGTCTGAATCCAGATTAACCAGCTTGTCAACATCAGCTTCTGTAAATTCTCTTAGAATCAATCGCTGGGTTTCGAGATAAACTTTCATTTTTTCCACTCCACCATCCCCAATTCAATTCATATTAACCGGCATTCATCATTCATCCAGAATTATTAAATTGCAACTCCCTCATATTTTTAGGCGAAACAAGGGCACTTCATTAATTATTTACCCAAAACATGCGATTCCCTCATTTTTTGGGTTGCAGATCGATAATAAAAAGTCAGATTAGACTTTAATGAAAAAGCCCGCCATCCTCTTGCTGGAAAACGGACACCACTTTAAAGGATTTTCTTTAGGCGCTATCGGTACCTCCGGTGGTGAAGTCTGTTTTAACACAAGTATGACCGGCTATCAAGAGATCCTCACGGACCCCTCTTACTGTGGTCAGATTATTACCATGACTGCTCCCCAAATTGGAAACTATGGTGTCAATCCTGAAGATATTGAAAGTGATAAAATTCAGGCGAGAGGATTCATTGTCCGCGAAGCCAGTCCCATCTATTCCAACTACCGCGCCACCCAAAGTCTGGACGACTATCTCAGTGAGGCAGGTGTTGTAGGGATTCAGGGTATAGACACACGCGCGCTGACCCGCATTCTCCGTGATGAAGGCGCCATGAATGGCATTATCAGCAGTGATGATCTTGATTTAGACTCACTCAAGAAGAAATTAGCAACTGTACCTGATATGACAGGTCAGGATCTGGTTCAGGAAGTGACCTGCCAGGAGAAATGGATCTGGCTCAGCCAGCAGACCACATACTCTCATCGTGTCGTTGCACTGGACTTGGGTATTAAACACAACATCATCAGGCAACTATCCGCAAATGAATGTGAAGTCATTGTGGTCCCTGCGAGAACCTCTGCAGAAGAAATCCTGGCTCTGGAACCAGATGGCGTCTTTCTATCTAATGGTCCTGGAGACCCAGAACCCGTGGTCTATGCCATTGAAACCGTAAAAAAACTCCTAAATATAAAGCCCCTCTTTGGAATCTGTCTGGGTCACCAAATTTTGTCTTTAGCTCTCGGTGCTACCACATTTAAATTAAAATTCGGTCACCGGGGCGCCAATCATCCCGTCAGGAACCAGCTGAGTGGCAAGGTGGAAATAACCAGCCAAAATCATGGTTTCGCTGTTGAGCCTTCCAGCCTTCCAGATCACCTGGAAATTACTCATGTCAACTTGAATGACGAAACCCTGGAAGGGGTGCACTGCAAAAACATCCCGGCATTTTCAGTACAGTATCACCCTGAAGCCAGTCCGGGACCCCACGACTCGCGCTATTTGTTTAAAGAATTTATTGATATGATGGATGCCCATGCCAAAAAGAACTGATATAAAATCCATCCTCATTCTGGGCGCAGGACCCATCGTCATTGGACAAGCCTGTGAGTTTGATTATTCAGGGACTCAAGCCTGCCGGGCTTTAAGAGAAGAAAGTTATCGGATTATTCTGGTGAATTCGAATCCTGCAACCATCATGACCGATCGAGAATTAGCTGATGCCACCTATCTTGAACCACTGACTCCCGGTATAGTTACAGCCATCATTGAAAAAGAGCGGCCTGATGCTATTCTCCCAACGGTTGGAGGGCAAACAGCTCTGGATCTGGCCATCAAACTTGATGAGCAAGGAACTTTAAAGAAATATAATATCCAACTCATTGGTGCCGATGTGGAGGCTATTCAGAAAGCGGAGGATCGAGAAAAATTCAAAGCGGTCATGGACAGCGTTGGAATCGATACTGCCAGGGGTGGTTTCGCCCACAGTGTTGAATCTGCACTCGAGCTTGTCCAAGATACAGGCTTCCCTGCCATTATTCGGCCCTCCTTTACCATGGGCGGTACTGGTGGCGCCACTGCTTATAATAATGAAGAATTTCGTGAATTGGTGGATAAGGGTCTTTCTGCCAGCCCCATTGGGGAGGTTCTCATTGAAGAATCTCTACTGGGTTGGAAAGAGTTTGAGATGGAGGTAGTGAGGGATAAAAATGACAACGCCATCATTATCTGCTCTATTGAAAACATCGACCCCATGGGTGTGCATACCGGTGACTCTGTCACAGTCGCACCTGCGCTCACCCTCACAGATAAAGAATATCAAAAGATGCGTAATTGGTCCATCCAATGTTTGCGGGCTATCGGTGTTGAGACGGGTGGATCAAATGTACAGTTTGCAGTTGATCCAGCGACCGGTCGCATGATTGTGATTGAGATGAATCCCCGCGTGAGCCGGTCATCTGCGCTTGCATCCAAAGCAACTGGGTTTCCCATTGCAAAAGTTGCTGCGAAATTAGCTGTGGGTTATCTCCTGGATGAGCTTCCCAATGAAATTACAGGAAAAACACTTGCCGCCTTCGAGCCCAGCATTGATTACATCGTAACCAAAGTACCTCGGTTTGATTTTGAAAAATTCCCTACAGCTGATGGCATCCTTGGTGTTCAGATGCAATCCGTGGGTGAGGTCATGGCCATTGGTCGTACGTTTAAAGAGAGTATACAAAAGGCTTTCCGCTCACTGGAAGTTGGGCTGGTAGGTCTGGAACCTAAAAAGGTTGCAGGGCGTGATCTCGACCTAAAGAAAATGCGTTTTGCCACAGCTTTTCGTCTGGTGAAAATCTGGAAGGCCTTTCAAGATGGTGTTGATATTGACACCTTACATCAGATCACTCAAATCGATCCCTGGTTTCTGTATCAAATTCAGGAACTGGCCCTGGATGAAATTCCAAAACTGGGTTATGAAGAAATCCTGGAATGCAAACGTCGGGGATATTCTGATATACAATTAGCAAGACGTCTTGATGTGTCGGAGTCCGAGATCAGGGCTTTCAGGATAGCAGAGGGAATTTTACCTACTTTTAAGGAAGTTGACACCTGCGCTGCTGAGTTTCCCGCCAGAACCTCCTATGTTTATTCCACCTACGAGACTGAAAATGAAGTCACTGCCCTTGCAGGCAAAAAGGTGATGATTCTCGGGGGGGGTCCAAATCGCATCGGACAAGGTCTTGAGTTTGATTATTGCTGCGTTCAGGCTGTCTTTGGTTTGAATGAGCTGGGTTATAAAACCATTATGGTGAATTGTAATCCAGAAACGGTCTCTACCGATTTTGATATCTCAGATCGTCTCTACTTTGAGCCGCTAACTTTTGAAAACGTGATGAACATTGTGGATCTGGAGCAACCCGATGGTGTACTGGTGCAATTTGGAGGTCAAACGCCCCTCAATATTGCCAACCGACTCCAAGATGCCGGTGTAAAGATCATTGGAACCAATCCGACAGCCATTGATCTGGCTGAAGATCGCAAAAAATTTGGTGCCATCCTTGATAAATTGAAAATTCCGGCCCCTGCCTATGGAACCGCATTCACCATTGAAGAAGCTTCTATTGTTGCTGATGAAATTGGCTACCCTGTCTTGGTGAGACCTTCATATGTTTTGGGAGGTCGTGGAATGGAAATTGTCTATACTGAAGAATCCCTCAAGAAATATGTGGCTCAAGCTGCCCTGGTCAGTGGTGACCATCCTGTCTTGATTGATGCTTTTCTCGAAGATGCCTTTGAATTTGATGTGGATGCGCTCTCTGACGGTAAAGAAGTTTACATTGGGGGTATCCTTCAGCATATTGAGGAAGCTGGCATTCATTCCGGTGATTCAGCCTGTGTGATTCCCCCTTATCAACTGCTTCCCAATCATAGGAAACGCATAGAACAATACACCAAAGACCTGGCCCTATCACTTGAGACAGTTGGACTGATTAACATTCAGTTTGCCATGAAGGATGGAATAGTATTCGTCCTGGAAGTCAATCCTCGAGCCAGTAGAACCGTACCGTTTGTAAGCAAGGTGACAGATATTCCCATGGCTAAATATGCAGCTCAACTGGCAGCTGGGAAGAAGCTCAGTGACCTCAATTTGCATCGGGAAAAACACGCCTTGATTGCTGTTAAAAAACCGGTATTCCCTTTTAATAAATTCCCTCGTCAGAACGTGTTTCTTTCACCAGAAATGAAATCCACAGGAGAAGTAATTGGGTTGGATACCAGACTTGGCGCCGCCTTCGCCAAAGCTGAAATTGGCGCTGGTAATCATTTACCCACTAAAGGCGTCGTGTTTATTTCAGTCAATGACCATGACAAGCAAAACACCATTGAAATTGCCCGTGACTTTCAGGAAATGGGATTCCAGATCATGGCCACGCAAGGAACTACTGAAGTACTCAGGGAAAATGGTTTGATTGTCCAGGCCATTCACAAGGTCAATGAAGGTCGACCCCATGTAGCAGACCACATTAAAAACGGAGAAATCCAACTGGTCATCAATACCCCTATGGGTGCACTTGCTCGCGAGGATGAATACTCCATTGGTCGTGCTGCTATCAGATATAAAATTCCAGTCATTACCACTCTCTCAGGAGCAAAAACTGCCATCAGGGGTATTCGCCGACTGGCACTTGATGATTTATCAGTAAATAGTCTTCAGGATATTTTTACTTGATATAGATCTCTCCCCCGACAGAAAATAACCCATCTGTCTTTGCGAATGCAATGAAGCAATCTCGGAATGGAGATTCCCACTGTCTCTTCACTTCTTCGCGATAACATCATACCTAATTTCTTTATTAATACGAGATATTTTCGATTGATTTTATAGGGCATTGGCGATTACTTTTTTGGGGTACTATCACATTGCACAAAAAAATCGGGTTAACCAATACCATATGGTATTAAGGGGAAGTCATGACTGTGTTATCTATTCCATCTGAGACAACTTTTTCAACAGCAGATAATTTTGATATTTTTGAGCAGACCTGGTCCTGCAAAGAAGCCAAAGGAGTGGTTCTGATCACTCATGGTGTGGCAGAACATTCTGGTCGCTATGCACATGTTGCCCAATCCCTGGTGGATGCAGGTTATACCGTGGTGGGTTTTGATTTACGCGGTCACGGTAAATCCTCAGGGAAAAGAAATTACATCAACTCTTTTCAAGACTATCTAAATGATCTGCAAGAAGTCCTTGGAAGAACTCAACACAATTACCCAAACCTACCTCTTTTCCTATTGGGTCACAGTATGGGTGGTGGAATTGTAAGTTTGTTTACCATCGAGAGGAATCCTCAGGTAAAGGGAGTACTTCTCAGTGCAGCATCTGTAAAGGTCAGTGATGATATTTCACCCTTTCTTCAAAAAGTATCCGGTCTCATTAGTGCTATTCTCCCCAAGCTGCCCGTAATAAAACTAGCAAGCACCGATATTTCAAAAGACCCAGCAGTGGTGGAAGCCTATGATTCTGACCCCCTCAATTATCGGGGTGGAATCCTGGCCAGAACAGGTGCAGAATTACTTAATGCCACTAAAACCATTACGGCACGTTCCAAGGCTATTGATCTTCCCATCCTGATCATGCATGGTTCTGCTGATAAACTCGCTGATGTGAGTGGAAGCAAAATGCTTTACGCCAATGTGAGCTCATCAGACAAAACCCTGAAAATATATGAAGGCTTGTATCACGAAATTCTGAATGAGCCCGAGCAGGATGAGGTCAAATCTGATATCATCAATTGGCTAAATGCTCATATATAAAATTTTGGATTCTTTACATGAGGAAAGTCTTGCTGAGCCTGTTGAAGTATGACAATCCGTTCCGTTTTCAACTATAACAAATTGTTTCAAAACGATATCGCACATTGTTTTAATTTCATATCTTCCCCCTTCGACAGGCAAAGGGTGACACAACTACTTTTCGCTGGATAGATACCAGCACACTGAATGGAGAATAGATGGCCATCCTTTCTATAGATCAAGGCACCACAGGCACCACCGTGATTCTGGTGGATTCTGAGGGGCAGATTCTAGCCAAAACCTATCATGAATTTCAGCAATTTTATCCTCAACGGGGCTGGGTTGAGCACGATCCAGAAGAAATCTGGGAAACGGTGGTTGAATGTGTGGGAGAAATTTTTGAATCCCAGTCAGAGGTCATCGACGCCATTGGTATTACCAATCAAAGGGAAACCACTATCATCTGGGATGCTGAGACAGGTATTCCCGTCTACAATGCTATCGTCTGGCAATGCCGACGGACTGCATCTATTTGTGAAAGTTTGGAGCCACATCGGAATCTGATAAAAGACAAAACCGGTTTGCCTTTAGATGCCTACTTTAGCGGTACTAAGGCTCAATGGATTCTGAACAACGCATCTATCAATCCTCATCAAAAGCTCAAATTTGGAACCATCGATACTTGGTTGATCTGGAAGCTCACCGGTGGAGAAGTACATGCAACAGATTACTCCAATGCTTCGAGAACCATGCTATTCAATATTCATGAGAAGACCTGGGATACTGAGCTTTGTGATCTACTCCAGGTACCCACAGAAATACTGCCTGAGGTAAAAAACTCGTCAGATGATTATGGGGTCGTTTCGGCTATTACAGAACTGAAGGGGATTCCAATCCGCGGTGTGGCCGGGGATCAGCAGGCCTCTTTGTACGGGCAGCAGTGTTTTCAGAAGGGTGAAACCAAGAATACCTACGGCACGGGTTGTTTCATCATGATGAATACAGGATCTGAAGCTATTAAATCAGAATACGGATTAATCACAACACTGGCAGCCGATCCTGATGGCAAGCCGTGTTATGCACTTGAAGGATCCATTTTTATTGCCGGGGCAGCTATTCAATGGCTAAGAGATGAATTGGGTCTGATCAATTCTGCAGCCGAGAGTGAAGCGGCGGCTTTATCAGTGTCTGATAATGATGGCGTTTATCTCGTCCCGGCATTTACGGGATTGGGAGCGCCTCACTGGGACATGGAAGCCAGGGGATTACTGACGGGACTCACGCGAGGGTCTAACAAGAACCATATCATACGTGCCAGTTTAGAGGCCATGGCTTACCAGACTTATGATGTCATCAAGACCCTGGAAAAGGAGATTGGAGCGAAGATCACCTCACTGGCTGTGGATGGTGGAGCAACACAAAATAAATTTCTCATGCAGTTCCAGGCTGATATACTACAGATCGAGGTCCAGAGAGTCCATTGTGTTGAAACAACGGCTCTGGGGGCGGCCTATTTAGCTGGTTTGGGAATGGGTCTTTGGGACAAGCGTACAATAAAATCTTTTGCCTCTCAGAAAACCACTTTTACACCTGAAATAGCCCAGAGCCGACGGGATTCCCTGGTTGGCGGGTGGGATGCAGCAATCAAACAGGCCGTGACCAAATGACTTCAACAACCGGTCCATTCTCACTAGAAAATCCAGGTCATGCCTTTGTCTTTTTTTCACCGCCCCATTGGATATCCCTACTCATATTATTAGCCATATTTAGCTCGATATGGTTTCTCAGAGATTGGTTTTCAAAACCAAAAATAGATCTGCGAACTCGCTGGATCATTGCCATTTTACTCCTGACACAGGAATTAAGTTTAAATATTTGGCAATTAAGTATCGAAACCTGGGATGCAGGCTCTACGCTCCCGCTACATCTTTGTGGTGCTGGCATTGTACTGGCGGTATTTCTCATGATTAACAAGAATTACCTGATTTACGAGCTAGTATATTTCTGGGGGCTTGGCGGTGCTATTCAAGCTCTGATTACTCCAGATATTGGAGCTTATGGATACCCCCACTATCGCTTTTTTCAATTCTTTTTTTCCCATGGTATTTTAATCTTTGCCAGTCTCTATATGACCTGGATTGGTGGAATGCGCCCTACCCATCGTTCTATCTGGAAGGTGATGGGAATTACGAATATCTATCTGGTATTCATTGCGGGAGTTAATTATGTCACCGATGGGAATTATCTATTCATATGCCATAAACCCGTTAACGGATCAATCATTGACTTCCTGGGACCCTGGCCATGGTATATATTATCTCTTGAAGTCGTGGCACTGATATCATTCTATATCTATTACTCCCCCTTCGCGCTCAGTGATCTGATTAAGCAATTTCGCAGCAAGTCGGTTTTAGTCCAGTAGGTGAAAAGCCTCCAATTTCTTAACCGATTTTTTCCTGCTCGAACGATTCATACCCTCAGGATTCAGATTAACAAAATTCACCTTTTCACGCTGATGCATACTATTCCTGGCGATAAACCAGGTGGGAAAAGCGGCTGAGGCCAGGCGGGCATGTTTCCATTCTGCATAGCGTACAACTGGTTGAATTTTTGGCTGATGAAGCAGTTTTTTCTTTTGACGAATATCCAGGTAGACCTGTTGTTGACTCAATTCATAGTCTCCAAATGAAGATGAACAAGCGTGGGTGAGAACTGCGCTCTCCACATGCAGACCTGATCGGAAAGCTGCGGTGTAATACACCTCATCATAAGGGAGTATCATCTCATAAGTTTGTCCTAGCAATAGCTGGCAAAATGTATCTTCAATATTCAAGAATTGCAGGCCGTCGCCGATAAAATTTACTCTACCAAAATTTTCATGCAGTAACTCTTGAATTCTGGGGAGCACATCTCTACCCAGAATGGTTACTGTTACCATATTTTCGCCATGTCCATTTTCATGCACAGTAAGTTTATAGTTTTCCCAATCATAGTTGATTGAGTAGGACAAGTTGGGAACGATCTGTTCCTGGATAAGGGCTCTCACTTCGCTCCTGGAAGCATGTGAAGGAATGTACAAAGTGGTTGTATGAATCTCAGGTGGATAGAGAAGAATCCATATTTCAGTTTCTGAAATATTGACTCGGGCATGATCAAGAATGGCTTGAATACGTAAATTCATAGCAGCATCTCCTGGAGCCCGCCTATAGGTCATCTCACTTCCGGAGGTCCCATGTGGTTTTACATAGAGGAAGAGTTCTGTCTTGTCTTTGAGATAGGTAAAAAATAAGCGGGCTTTGGATTTTTGTGTTTGAATCATAAAGCTTCCCCATGTTTTCTAAGTTCATAACAGGACTATAGTTATCGTTCTCAATGTTTATGTGATTTGATAAAAAAATAATCTACAACAGGGTTGATGGCAAGCACTATTTATGTATTTTTTAATATAATATTAAATTTATGGTATTTTCGTAATTTCAGGATTAGCTGTGAGGGAGAATCTATTCATCCAGGACAACACTAATTGTCATTGTAGACAGCATGGCTTCTGAATACTTTTCATCATGCCAGAAGAGAAAAATAAAGGCTGCCTGACTTCACGACCCTATCGCCTAGAAAACACCGTGCAACACTATAATTGGGGTACGCGAGACCAGAATGCCTACATAGCGGGTTTACTTAGCTTAGATCCTGAACAAGGTCAACCCTATGCTGAACTGTGGATGGGTGTCCATCCGAAGGCACCATCTTCAATTATTGACCTGGAACAAGGTCCCCTCAGCTTCTCCAGTTGGATTTCAGAGAATCCCCAGGAACGACTCGCAGGGAATGAGATGCATACCACACTACCCTATCTCTTTAAGGTACTGTCTGCAGGAGAAGCGCTCAGCATCCAGGCTCACCCTAACAAACAACAGGCTGAGAAGTTGCACAAAATGGACCCCCAGAATTATCCAGATGATAATCACAAGCCTGAGATTGCCATTGCCCTGGATCATCTCGACGCCCTCCTTGGTTTTATCTCGAATCAGGAATATTTAAGATTGCTGGAAACCTGCCCTGAGCTAAAATCATTGTTAGTGAGAAAAGCTGAGACTTCTGCAAATCTTAAGGCGGGAGTTGAGAGGCTATTTCAGCTATTGGAAAATAATGGATCGTCGATTTCAAACACAAATAGACTCATCCAACAACGTCTAAAGGCAAAAACCAACGTCAGTGAAACCGATCAACTCTTTTTAAAGCTATTCGATAGTCACGGACCTGAGGATATCGGACTTCTCTTTATATTCTTCTTAAATCGAATTCATCTTGAACCAGGAGCGTGTGTTTTTCTGGCCCCTGGTGTCCCCCATGCTTACCTAAAAGGGAATATCATTGAATGCATGGCGAACTCTGACAATGTTGTCCGATTGGGCTTAACCAATAAATTTTGTGATGCAAAAGCACTCCAGGACATTCTCGTCTATGATGAGTCTGCCAACTATGGTATCATTCCAACAAAGCGGGGATATGTGAGTGAGTACAACTCACCAACAAAAGAGTTCAGGGTAAAATCTCTCGATTTACCTGAAGGAGAGTGCGAACTTTTCACTTCACGTACGAGCCTCACCATGTTTTTGATGATAGAGGGCGAGATGAGTTTACACTGGGAGGGAAACAATAACTCTTGCACCTGTGTATTTAAACGAGGTCATTCCTTCATCACACCTGCAAACTTGAGCGAATTCAACATTCGAGCGCGTCATGATTCGAAACTATTTTTTGTTGAGATTCCTGAGTAGGAAACTTAGGTGGCTTTAGCTTGAACCCTGAATTTATCTGATACAATCGTCGGTTTGACACTAGCCCAACGCAACATCAAGTTCACCGATTCACTCATATCATCCAGCTTAATCGGATCAAGAAAAGCAGTTACTTTAACAAAATACTCCTGCTCGCCAGATAGGGCTTCCGTATTCACAATGACCAGATTGGATACTGAAATATAGGTGTCTTTGGCTGCCTCAATGGTAAAGAATCGCTCCAGCTCTCTTGTCTCAGAGTTAAGCAGATAGTAACTCTCTGTCTCTTTATCAAAACGAAAACCGTTCACAACTTCTTTCATCTGTAGCGGTGCAGCCTCGCCAGGAACAAAGAGTTCAAACCTAAAATGCAGTGTTATATTTTCCCCGGATAGCAAAACATCATCCAGGGTTTCCGTAAAGGAATCAGCCAGCTTGGTATTGCAGACAATCTCATGTTTTACGCCTGAATACTGAAGATCAAGCCCCTCAAACCAGGGATTCGTGGTCACCACGGATGACAGGAATAATTGCGTCACGGCAATAAGGGAAGCGTTAAAGGTTTGGGTTAAGAATTCAAACATGGCTCAGAAGATTAATTATCCAGAATTGCCCATGACAAGACCAACTGCGGTAACAACCAGGGTCAGAGTCATCACCAGTAAAATAGTTAGCCCATAGCTAAAAAGCAGGAGAAGCATCTTAGATGCTGTTTTGGGATAAGATTGGGCATAATAATTTTTCATGGCCATAAACAAATAGATCAAACTGGCGATAATCACAAGCCACATCGTCAACTTATAATCTAGTATCACCGTTAAAATGAGGATAGTGAAAATAAAAGCATGAACATGCAGACTAAAAACGAGATGCTCAATGTAGAGCTTTTTTCTGCGCCAATATAGCGCTTTCAATTGCAGAGCAGCCACTGGAAGCAGCAAGAACATCATTTTTGCAAAATTATCACTAAAGGTGGATAGAAAATCCCCTTCATTCACATCAAACTGACCTTCTCCCAGGGAAACCGTCATCCCAGAATTAGAACTATCTGGGTGCACGGGGACCAAGCCCGAACCTTCTGTAATTATCCCATCAGGAGCCAAAGAATTCGGCTTGAATTCAAGCACATTTTCCAAAGCGTTATCAATATCTCCTGTCTCCGTGAGCTCTTTAAAAAACTCATTGTTCTGGACGCTGGGAAGCAGAGTACTCAGGGTTAAAGATAGGAAGAATAGCACACTGGCAATAAGATAGAGTCTCACGGGAGGTAAGTAGCTCACCCTGCGGCCCTTTACATATTCAGATGTCAGGAAGCCTGGACTGGTGAATAGCAACCGCAGGGATTTCAATACCCGGGAATCAACATCCAGGAGTTCTTCCAAAAAATCTGAAAACAAATCTTTAAAAGTGAGACTATAATCCTTATTCTTTTGTCCGCATTCTGGACAAAATTGAGCGCTGAGGGGTGAACCACAGTTTAGACATTCGGTACCTTGCGGTATTCTTGGCTTTTGTTTACTCATAACGGAAGTCTAAATTTAGATAGAAATGTGGACAGGGTAAGTCTTTTTTCACAATGGCAATTATTAAAGGAGTGCAGCAAATTTCAACTCAGATTGACATACGCTCAGTAGATATTGAACTTCATATCGTCCATCTCCTTGAAGAAATGATATTTGGTGTGAAAAGAGTGACTGAGCAAAGACTGGAGCAGGTTCGAAAGCAGCAGGGTCTTCTGCTCATAGCCTATGCGGGAAATGATCCTGTGGGCTTTAAAATGGGCTATGTCATTTGAAATAAGGACACCTTCTTTTCCTGGTTGGGTGGCGTACATCAAGATTTTCGTCGCCAGGGTATTGCCCAGGCGCTTCTAGAATATCAGGAAGGACATGTTAAATCATTAGGGATTAACAAAATTTATTTCACCACCTTTCATCGATTTCCTGAAATGATAAATCTGGGAAAAAAGAACGGGTATCTTCTGATAAAGACTGCCCTGGATGATGGTGAAGAGAAATACTGGTATGAGAAACAACTCATCTGAATCATACATTGCAGGTGCATTTCATACTTTCTCAGTTTTACCTGCTATGTTAGCTTAAAGGCATCGCATTGAGGAGAGTTGGGTTATGTTAAATATGAACAGGAAAAATATTATCAGATCAATTTTATTAATAGCTATGATTCTAGCACCCCTGTTTGCTCTATCGCAATCAAGGGATTCTGAGGTCAGAACACTACATCGGGAGATCGATATACTCAGCGAGATGGTGACAAAGCTCAAGGCAGAACAAGCCCGATCTCACAATCTCGACTATGAAATGAATTCACCCCGTACAGGTTTTAGCAAACGGGATAGCTTAAGGTTGCTTAGCCTGAGGAGAAAACAGGCTGAATCCAGGGCAAGAATCGACCGACTTACACAGGACATTATCAAAATCAGTAAACAGCTGGAAGATCCTGGCAAACGCTATGCCCTTGCTAAGAAAATGCGAGAGCCTAAGGTGACTCAGAAAACTGCCAGTCATGACACTGAAGCGGATTCCACAGAAGCGCTAGAAGTGATTAGTGCACGCTCTATAGATTTATCAGCCGTCAAGTTGATTCGTGAAGGTAAATCTTTAGACCAAGCTCGCCTCATTACTATTGATGGGCTCAGTGATAATCAAGTTCTCACATTTTATCATAATCTTCAAAAAGCAGACCGTTATGAATTGTATGATATTGCTGATGAAATTGTCATCGCTGACAAAATCGAACTCGTTGATGCCCGTAGGTCAGCTATCTATTTTTATCTGTTTACCAAGTGATCACTAGACTTTCCAGCCTCATTTTTATCATCCTGCTCATCAGCGGATGCAGTAGTGGGAAAATTTCCTATTACGAAAAAGGTGATCTTCAAACACGTCAGTTTCTAAACCACATCAAGGAACGCAACTCGGTCAGGGGTGACTATTTTGAGGTGAAGCGCAATGACAAAGGTCAGGTTACCTCAGCCAAATATTTTTCATCTGGCAAAAATCTTACTGAAAAAAGCAGCTATACCTACACTCGAAAAGGGGTCTTACTCAGACTTCAACGTACAGAATATTTTGATAGTGGTCCACCAAGGATTTCACGGGAATGGTTTTACGAGAAGGGTAGAGTAACAAAACGAGAAGAACAATGGTTCACTCGATCTCACTCCCTGGAAAAGAAAATGACCATCTACTATGATGCAAATCAAAAGGCTTACTTAGAGGAAACCTGGGGTCTGGGTCACAAGATCGAAAGTTCAACAGAATATCATTATGATTATGAGCATCGGCTTGATATGTCTCGCCGAAACTTCTTTCTCCCCACAGGAGAATTGAGGGACTACTGGTTAACCATTTATAATGATGAAATTCAGATTGTGAATGAAGATCATTATCTGCCAGACAATTCACTCCTCGCCTTCTACAGATATAGTTATCATCCCGTCAAAGGATTTCGCGAACATGAAGAAATTTTGGATGAGGACCGAGGTGTTTTCATCTCACGCAGGTATGATGAATATGGGCACCTCCTCGTCGAGGTAGAGAAAAACCGTCATCTTGAGTTGATAAAAAAAACAGTGTATGAATACAACGATAAGCATCAACCAAAGTTGGTTTATTTATACGACAAGAATGGGAAACGAGTAAAGACCTCAAAATACCAGAAGTCACGTATACTGGAAACCTACCGAACACCTGGACTTTAGGAGCGAAACATGAAGAAGATATTGGTACCCCTGGCAGAGGGATTTGAAGAAATCGAAGCCATCACAATTATTGATCTTCTCCGTAGAGCTGGAGCTGAAGTGATCGTGGCCTCGCTGGAAAAGCGTAATGTTCAGGGTTCACATGGTCTCAAAGTTATTGCTGATACCGTCCTGGATGAGGTGCTAGATGAAAATTTTGAGATGGTTGTACTCCCTGGAGGTGTTCCGGGAGCCCCCAACCTCATGGGGGACACTCGCATTATCAAACTCTTGAAAGATCAGGCCGCTGCCAGCAAGACCTCGGCTGCCATTTGTGCAGCACCGGCAGTTCTTCAGAAAGCTGGGTTAACCAACAACAAAACCATTACCTCTCACCCCGCCTGGGCTGATCGCATGACAACAGCCGTTCACACCGGAGCGCGAGTAGAAACTGCTGATCTCTTGATTACAGGGCAGGCAGCTGGTAGCGCCATGGAATTTTCATTCAAACTGATTGAAACACTTTTTGGGAAAGAAAAAGTTGCCGAAATCAATGCTGGAGTTCTAGCAAAACTATAAGCTATTGATTCGCCATTCTTATGCTATCGAACCATGCCTCAGCCAATATCATTGAGGGAATAAACCCACCGGTATGATCCGCCCCTAAAAGGGTCACCAATTCTACACTCGTTCCCCCATTAGCCTGTAAAGAAGCATATGCATTGAGGGTATTATCAATGGAAACCGTACTATCAGCGGTTCCATGGTACAACCGGACAGGTGCCACAGGTCCCCAATCTAGCAGTGTGTTTTCTTCCAGAGCCTGCTGGACAGCAACTTCTTGCTCCGCCAGAAAAGCAGTGGTAAAATCCGCTTTAAAAAGAGAATCCAGGGAAGTTGGAAACTGATCATTCACATCGCTCAATGATTGGCTACCATCATAAAGACCTGGAAGCATAGAGGCATAGGGCTCATTAAAAATATCAGTGAGACGATTCCAGCCGTAGATGTCATCATAAGCGACTACCACATAGGCCAGAAAAGCTGGAATATCATAAGTATCCCTGCTCAGGAAGTTGCGAGTGGAACCAAGGAGGTCATAAGGACCTGACATCGGGGCTACAGCTGTCAGCTGAAATTCATCTGAATAATCTGCCTCTATAAACTTCTGGGCAGCCATGGTGGCATATCCACCTTCAGAATAGCCTGCCAAGAAGAGCTCGTCATTTAGTTCAAGATCATTGTCACAGGCATAGATTCTGGCAGCACGCAGCATGTCGACCACAGCGTTCGCAGTAAGTTCGGCATGGAGGTAGGGATGAATTTCCTCTGAGACTCCTAAACCAATATAGTCTGGGGCGACTGCCATAAACCCGCTCATGGCAAACATGATTCCATCCATGGCATAAAAGGGATTCACTGATCCGGTGTTTTCCCTTTTGAGGGCAGTTCCATGCTGGATACTTACCAGGTCCAAGGTTTCAACACCTTGGGGCAAAAACATGACGCCCGAAGCCAGGACCAGATCGCCATTAATATCACGCGTCTTATAGTGAATTTTATAAGCATCAGCGCTATGGGTCAGGGAAAAACCGAGGGGAGCTCCAAACGGGGCGAGATAAGGCTCGACTTGCGCTGGAGTAAGTGACAGTTGAAAAGTTGCTTCGACCAATTCACCTGCTTCGTCAACTGTGTTACAGGCAACAGGATCATCTTCATTTTCACAACCGGTATACAAAGTAACGCTGAGCATTATTAGGACCAGGAGTGAAAGTCGATGAGACCATCTTAGTGTAGCTTTAAAATTCATGAAATATTTCCTCAGAATTGACTCATTATTACAAACTCATCATAGCGTTCTTCCAGATCCGCTTCTTCCAGATAGGTAATCCCATCAACTGAAAAGTCCTGGACACAGAAGGATGCCAGAACCGACCCAAAAACCACGGCCAACTTCATGTTATCAAAGGAGTGATCTTTGGACTGATCCAGATAGCCGATGAGGGCCCCTACAAAGGTGTCTCCTGCACCAGTAGGATCTTTCACTTCATCCAGAACAAGACCCGGGATACTGAAAATCTGATCCTCATGAAAAAGGAGGGCGCCATGCTGACCTTTTTTGATGACCACCCATTCTGGTCCCATTGCTTGAAGTTTGCTAGCGGCCTTTCTATAATTACGCTCCTGAGTAAGCATGAGGGCTTCTTCATCATTGATCACCAGCATATTTACCCGTTTTATGAGAGAAAGCAGGTCTTCAAGTGCCGTGTCAATCCACAAATTCATCGTATCAAGCACAACGAATGAATCAGCGTCCAATTGATCGAGCACATGGTGCTGCAGACCGGGATGGATGTTTGCCAGTAAAACATAGGCTGCATCTTTGTAGGTATCTGGTAAAACAGGATTGAAGGTTTCAAAAACATTCAACTCGGTAAAAAGCGTGGTTCTATCATCAAAGTTTTCGGCATAACGTCCCCCCCATCGAAAGGTTTTGCCTTCTTCAATTACCAGACCTTCAAGATTTATCTGATGATCTTTGAAAAGTGCAATTACTGAGTCGGGGAAATCATTCCCAACCACACCGACAATATTTGGATGCGTAAAATAGCTGGCGGCCAGGGAGCAATAGCTACTGGATCCACCAGGAACATCAGATACTGAGCCGGTGGGTGCCTCAATGGTATCGAGGGCGAGTGATCCAACAATGATGAGTGACATAACATATCCTTATTTTTGCGAAACAATTTTCAGGTCTCCAAATTGCTTCGCAATCCCCCTCTCGACAATGAATTTCCATTGAGAACCCTATTTTCTTGTCTAGATTCTCCACATGAAAACGAAGACAATTATCCTATTGATAGCCCTGGTGAGCATGTTAAGTGCTCAAGATTATGAATTCTACAATCAGAAGCTCACTGACAAGCAAAATGAGCAGGCGATTTACCTGGAAAAGAATATCATGGCAACGTGTTGCTTTGGTGGTCCCATCTACATGCATGGTAAAAACCAGGTGACTGAAGAAGCCAAAATTACGATTCGCCGCTTGCTCATTGAGGGTAAAACGACGGACGAAGTCTTGGACCATTTCAGGAATTCTATTGACCCTCGTACAAAACAACCCTACGGCAACCGCATCCTTGCCTCACCCAAAGCCAGCGAAACCGTTGGTAAGGTCTCTTATTGGATGGTGGTTCTCTTTAGTCTCGTTGGATTGGTTATACTGGGATACGCTCTGAAAAAACTACATTCCAGCAAGCAGGATTCTGACCCCAGTGATAAACTGTCAGCAGAAACACTTAAAAAGATTGAGTCAGAACTTTCAGATTTAGACTGAGCTTAACCACGCATTTCAGAAACTGACAACGCGTTCAATTTATCTCTAATTATAGCTGCCTTTTCGTAATCTTCTGTAGAGATTGCCTCTCTTAGATCACGCTCCAGATCAAAACGTAACTCTGCTCTGTGGGTAATTTCGCTGACATTGTCAGCCAACGACGGCTCAGATTTCTCCTCCGCCTCCTGGGTAATGGGCATGGATATGGAAGCCTCATCAAAAACTTCTCGCGATACTTTGATAGGCACTCCTGAACGCAAAGCTAAGGCGATAGCATCGCTGGGACGGGCATCAATCTTTTCAATACCCTGCTCATTCTTTACATTTAACTCAGCGTAAAAAGTACCCTCTTTTAGTTTCTGAATGACCACACTTTCCAAGCCTTCCGTCATATTGGAAATGACCTGGGACAAGAGATCATGTGTCATGGGACGATCCAAATGGATCTGCTCCAGCGCAAGTGCAATAGCCTGAGCTTCAAATTGTCCAACGACGATGGGCAAGCTACGCTCGTCATTATCCTTCGTTTGAAGAAACAGGGTATAGCCAGGGGCTGCGGCCTGGGCAAAAAACAGGATATTTTTGACTATGACTTCTATCATCTCATCACCTGGACAAACTTAGTTCCAAAGACAGTCAAATGTCAAACACTCTCATCACACAGAAGGGGATTGTGGTAAACTTGTGATCTTTAACACTTCCAGGGAGCTTGCAAGACTGAAATGAGAGCGTTTGTTAATTTTGTCGGTTGAGAATAATGTCAGACAAAGCTTTTAGCATCGCATTATTCTTGAACAAAGATGAGCTTATCAAAGCATCTGCTTCAGATATCCAGGATTCTATCAACTCATGAGCCCGTTGGATTGTGCCATGGTCGATCATCCATTGTTTGACCTGGTCACGGTGATGGTCTTCCAGCTGACCTCCATTCTGAACAGTTTGCCACTCCAGCAGCTCAGCTTCACTCAACCTGGATTTCAGATCAATCCAGATCCAGGTCTTTTTTTCATTGAGCACATCGCTACCCAAACTTTTGCCCATGGTAGCTGCTGAGGAAGTCACTTCCAGCAAATCATCTTGCATCTGAAAAGCTCTACCCAGAAGTAATCCGAATCTAGACAAGGCTTCAATAGCGGTATCACTGCCACCACCAATAATCCCACCGAGATGACAGGCAAGCTTGATGAGGGCTCCGGTTTTGAGGTCAATCATCATCTCATATTCCTGGGGCTCAACTAGCTCACTACTTTCAAATTCCATGTCCCAGCCCTGGCCTTTGCAGACATCCATGGCACCATCATTAAAAACCCGAAAAACCTGGTGAAATATAGATTCATCAACATCAACGAGAAGTTGGTATACATACAGGAGTAAAGTGTCTCCACTCAGGAGAGCCCGATTGTCACCAAATGCTTTGTGGAGAGTTGGAATCCCTCGTCTGAGTTCATCTCCATCCATGATATCATCATGAACCAGTGTGAAGGTATGGAAGATTTCAAGGGCAGTTCCCACAGCAACCGCCTCTTCCCAATCACCTCCCACAGCTTCTGCAGCTGCCAAACACAATGCAGGTCGCAGCATTTTGCCTTCAGCTTTGAGAGCATAACTCATCGGTTCTGAGAGATAAACAGGTTCGGCATCAAAACTTGGATTGTGTAGATGCTGCGATATGGCTGAGCGCCATTCCTGAAGTCGGCTTTTTACATCAATTTCCATATCATCTTTCTTGAGCAAAATTCAGATTATCTCGCTTATGTGCTCAATGTCCCTCGTCAAGGTGGACCTCGCCAAACTCCTCTATCTTATTCATGACCAAGGTTTGGATTTCTTCCATGCGTTCCTGCGTTTTGGCTTCGAATCTGACAACCAGAACGGGCTGTGTGTTTGATGCCCTCACCAGACCCCAGCCATCTCCAAATCGAATACGCACACCATCTACATCAATACAGTCATAGTTCTCTTTGAAATAATTGGCTGCTTTTTCAGCAATCTCAAATTTTTCAGAATCTGATTTACAAGTCAACCTGATCTCAGGTGTTGAATAATATTTGGGTAGCTCATCCACCATCTCTGAAAGGGGGCGATCACTCTTGGAAAGCAGTTCCAGCATGCGACCACCATTGTATATGGCATCATCGAAACCATAATATCGATCAGCAAAAAAGAGATGACCACTCATTTCCCCAGAGAAGGGTGAATTGAGTTTCTTCATATGAGATTTGATATGTGAATGACCTGTTTTATACATAACAGGTGTTCCTCCGAATTCTAGAATCTTTTCTTCAAGTGTCTGTGAGCATTTCACATCAAAAATGATCTTATCATCTTTGGATTTGATTATATCCTGGGCGAAAAGAATCATCTGATAATCAGCCCAGACAACCTGACCTTTTTCATCGATAACACCAAGACGATCAGCATCTCCATCAAAAGCTATACCAACATCATAGCCACCACGTTTCACCTCATCTTGAAGATCTTTCAGATTCGCCGGAACGGTTGGATCGGGATGATGATTGGGAAAGGTTCCATCCACATCACAGTACAGAGCGGTGACTTCGCAGCCCATTCTCTCATATACTTCCGGTGCACAGAGTGCTCCCGCAGCGTTTCCAGCATCAACGACAATGCGCATGGGTCGTTTGAGATCAATACCCTTAACCACAGTATCCATATACTCTGGTAACAAGTCATAGTCAGAAGCTGTACCGCTGCCTACTTCAAAATCATCATTTTTGATGAGGGCGAGCATGTCCTGAATATCCTGTCCAAAAAATGCGAGTTTATTATAGGTTAGCTTGAAACCATTAAACTCAGGTGGGTTATGGGAACCCGTAATCTGGCAGGCACCATCAACATCATCAAAATGGAAGACACTGAAATAGTTTCCCGGTGTGGGCAGAATACCGATATCCATCACATCGATACCAGTGGATAGTGCTCCTGCTTTAAAATATTCTTTGAGCTGAGGCGTGGTGAGTCTCACATCTCCTGATAGGGTAATTTTCTTGCCACCGCGACGTTTAACAATTGAGGCAAAGGCACGTCCCAGCGCAACGACTACTTCCTCGGGAAAATCTACTGCAACTTCCCCACGAATATCATATTCTCTAAAAATAAAATCATTTACATTCATAAAATTTTCCTCATACTTTAGTCTTTCACCACAGAAAACACGGAGAGCACAGAGTTAAATGTTATGCAGAACTCTCTTTATTCCCTGTTTCAATAATTTGACATTAAAATTAATTGTGAATCCAAGATGTTTATTACTCTATTTCAGAGTGGTTAGCTCTTATGGCCTTTTTCAAGTTCATCAACCGCCTCACGCACGTTGCCATCAAATCGATCCAAATATAGTCGACTTTCATCAGCTGAAGCATGGCTTTTATGCATAACCAGCGCCACCTTAACAAAATTATCAGCATTTGATAGAAGCTCTGTGGCCTCTTCATAACTACATGAGGTAATCGTTGAAACAATTCTACGGGCTCTATCTTCCAGCTTGATATTGGTGGCTTTCAAATCTACCATGAGATTTTCGTAAACCTTGCCACGTTTGATCATGGCTGTGGTCGTAATCATGTTGAGAACCATTTTGGTTGCTGTACCTGATTTCATGCGGGTTGAGCCAGTGATCACTTCTGGACCCACAGGCACGGAGATAAGAACATCCACATTGATATCGATGTGACTTTTATCCGTACAAGTGAAAAACACTGTCCCAGCTCCCAATTCTCGCCCTCGCTCCAATGCGCCCAGCACGTAAGGAGTTACTCCACTGGTTGCAATACCCATGATAACATCATTTTTCGTCACGCCGATATCATCGACAAGCTTGTGACCATCATCTGAAAAATCTTCTGCGCCTTCCACAGCAGTGCGCAATGCAGAATCTCCACCAGCAATAAATCCCTGGACTCGTTCAGGGCTAGCATTGAAAGTGGGTGGAATTTCAGAGGCATCCAGAACACCCAATCTC
>Ga0307992_1000154_pt1 | contig 43922 bp, 41 predicted proteins | sample EllFjometagen133_FD_203162 | JGI IMG/M metagenome (GOLD analysis project Ga0307992, IMG submission 203162) | Marine microbial communities from Ellis Fjord, Antarctic Ocean - #133 | ecosystem: Environmental > Aquatic > Marine > Unclassified | place: Southern Ocean | collected 2014-10-08
GTCCACCCGTTGTAAATGAACCAAACCGGCATTTCATAAATTTTGGCCTCTACAAATTCCGGATAATATTGCATGGTAGCCGGATATTTCAATTCGTCTTTCAGTTCATATTCAACCGTTGTGTTATCCGGACTTTGTTTAATTAACCCTTCACGGTTAAGTATCCAACAATGCGTATAGAAATCCTTTTCAGGCATTCCGAGGTATAATCCCATAAACAGTGAATCATATCTCACTCCACTTGCCAACTCCTGGTTCAACATGCGATCATATTTTGATCTTGGTGAACATCCGGAAATTATTAATCCGGCAATAAAAACAGGCATAATCCCTAAAAATATTTTTTTCATAATTTTCAATTAATAGTTATAAAACTCTGGTTTATTATTGTTTCTTACAACTGCAATTATACGACTTCCAAAGATATTCAAAATTTGCAAATCACGTACCTCCCCTTTGGTGAAAAACCCCGATATTACAGAAGGAACAGCGGACCATGTTTCATTGGTATTTCCCTTTAAATAAAGGCCATAACTTGCACTATAAATTCCTGTATGTATAGGTATTATATTCTTCAGTATATTCAACCTGGTTTAAAAAACCAATATGAGTTTTTTCTTCGCCAGGAATCGAAAACAAAGGGATCTGAACAATATCAGGCTCTCCTGTTTTGCACGAATTAACAAAAAAGGATATCAATAGCATAACACCGATTGATAACCCTTTAAAGCTTTGATAATCCATTATAACAATTGATTTTCTTGTTTAAAGGATAAAGATAAAGCTTTAAACAAAAAGAAAAGCAAGCAACTAAATAATTGCCTGCTTTCTTTGAAATAATCTGTTTAAATATTACTATTTACCCGTATAACCCGGGTTTTGTGTCAGATTAGGATTAGCATCCAGTTTATCCCGGTGTATGGGGAACAGAGTTGTATGTGCACCTGTTTCCATTACATCAAGAGGATTGTTAAATGGAATTATCCATTTATCAACGTCAGTAAAGAATCCCCAACGTATCAAATCCTGTCGCCTGTGATTTTCTGCGAACATCTCACGCCCTATTTCATTGAATAATTCTCCACCGTCAACATCGCTTGCTGCCATATCAAAACTCAGCGGACCATTTAAAGTAGTAAGATCCGGAACACCGGCGCGGCTTCTGATTTGGTTTACCAATGCCAGTGCCTCGGCTGCATGGCCACCCTGGCGCCAAAGAGCTTCCGCTTTCATCAACAGTACATCGGCATAACGGAATACAGCATAATCATTGCTCATATTATCCCTGCTTCCTATGCCAAATTCCCATTTACCTATTCTAACACCGTCCTGACGAAGTGCCTGTGGACCCAATTCCTGGATCTGTGGTAATCCTGTGCCCATATTTCCTAAATTAAGGGGTGCGCCTTCAGGGTCTGTAGCCTCATATCCATCATCCATCACGTAATCTCCACCAAGTGTGTACTGATATCCGGCAATAAAATTGCCCCGTTTCACTGCAGGGACATCGGCTGTACCTACATCACCCTTTCGCAAATCTGTGTCATCATAAGAGTTATAAAACTCCTCCAGTGTACAGAAACCATTCCAAGGCTGAGCGGTAAGGTTATATGTGTACTGACTGCCATAGTGCATTGTCCGCATAACAATATCAAAACCCGTGAAGAATACCTCGTCGTAAGGAATAGCAAAAATAAATTCGTTGGATCCGGAATTGTCAACATTGAAGTTGGAAAAATAATTGTCTTCCAGGCTATACTTACCGGAGTTGATCACTGCATCACAAGCCGTAATCACTTTATCCCACTGTGCTGTGCCGGAGTAAACTTCGGCATTCAGGTAAAGTTTTGCCAGCAAAGTTTGTCCTGCATAATAATTCATGCGGCCATAAGTAGAACCGTCAACTGCTGTTGACAACTTAGAAGCAGATGCTTCCAAATCGGCAACGAGAAAATCGTATACATCTTTTCTTGGTACTGTTGACGGGGCAGCTTCTGCGGAGGCAAAATCGGTAACCAATGGCACGTTGCCATACATATCAATTAATTGCCAGTAAAAGAAACCACGTACCGCCTGGAGTTCTGCTATAAAAGCATCTGCGGCTGACTGTTCTACCTGTCCACCTTCCACCAAAGTCTCAAACTGGTTTATAAGCCGGTTGGCGGTATTTACACCGCTAAAACCAAAATTCCAGCCTCCACCCATTGAACCATCTTCATATGTCCAGGAATGTAAAGTCAATCTTCTCCAATTACCGCCATCATCCCAGTCCGATCCCCTGGTGGGTACCGTCATTTCATCTGTGCTAATATCCTGTAACGTAAGAGGATCACCAGAAGCAAAACTCCCGAACTGGGTATATGCACCACCTAATGCCGATATAAACTCTTCTTCCGTTTGGAAGAAATTGTCCGGTGTAACTTCACCATAAAGTTCTTCGTCCAGTTTAGTACATGACTGACTAAAAGCAGTCACGATAAACGCAATCATTATAACTCTTATAAGAAATACTGATTTTTTCATTTTATTTATGTCTTTTGTTTTCATAATCTTATATCATTTTCAGTATTAAAAACCAATGTTTACACCAAAAGATACCGATCTGGTTCTAAACCAGGTATTTCTCCTGTCGATACCTGGTACGAGCGGATTATTATGTGTTCCCTGATCTGTAGCATTATCTGCATATCTCGGGTTCGGGTCCACACCGTCATAGCCGGTAATGTAGAATAAATTATTACCAGAAAAATACACCCTGATATTTCTGAATCCTGAACTTTCAGGTAAATCAAAGTTATAGCCCAAGCTCAGGTTATCAAGAGAAACAAAAGAGGCATTTTCAATATGATAATCCGATAATACACCCGAAGAGTTGTTCAGTAGAGTACCTGACGAACTTCTCATATCCGTTGCTGTTTTAGGCAGGTTATAGGATGTAATCATATTTGGTACTTCATAAAAAGCACGATAGGTATTATTGAGTTGATGCCCCATTACACCACGGAAGTAAACATTCAAATCCCAGTTTTTATAAGTAAAATTGTTGCCCAATCCAAATTGAAAATCAGGCAAACCATTTCCAACAACCTGCCGGTCATCGGGATCAACGGTTCCGTCCCCGTTGGTATCCAGAAGGATCAGGTTGCCCCCATCATCAATTTCTACGAATGTATGTGCATACAACTGACCGAACGGCTCACCTTCCTCTGCTTTTATCAATGGTACTTGATTTTGCCCGGGTGAACCCATGTTACCCAGATAGCGTACTCCATATTCTAAATCTGCACCATTAAAAGCTCCGGATAGGGATACCAGCGTGTTCTCAAGACTGTAGGAATATGTCATGGCTAAGCTATAAGAGAAATCTGATTTCTCAACGGCATTCCATGTAAGAGCCAATTCCAAACCGCTGCTTTTTATTTCTCCAAGATTCAACCATGCCTGATCATAAAGGTTTGGTGGAACAGGTACTTGATATTCAAATAGCAGATCAGTTGTCGTTCTTGTATAGAAGTCAAATGAACCAAACAACTTAGATTCTAAGAATGAAAAATCAAATCCGATATCTATTTCACCTTTCTTTTCCCAACGCAGATCTGTATTCGCGTTACTTACGGGTGTATAACCGGGAACAAACTCTCCGTTATAGAAGAAATTACCTCCGGGACCCAGGCGAAGCAATGACTGATAACTATCTGAAGGCTGATTTCCTGTTATACCATAATTAACACGGAATTTGAGGTTATCAATAAAACTTGCGTTTATAAAATCGGCTAATTCAGCTCCGGCACCAACAGCCGGAAACAACCCCCACCGGTTATCAACACCAAATCGGGATGAGCCTTCATACCTGGCACTGGCAGTTACAAACCAGGTGTCGCTGACATTTATATTAACACGTCCGAAAAATGCGATCAGTTTGTTTGAGTTTTTATAACTGTCAACATCACCAAGCCCATTGCTAAAATCAAGGCCGGCACTCAGGTTATTGTATGTGAAAGCGTCAGTAATAAAATCACCTCCATTGGCGTTAAATCCTTCATATATAAAATCCTGGTATGAATAACCACCCAATGCACTGAGGTTCACCGAAGAAGCTATCTCCCCGTTCCATTTGGCAGTCATTTCAAAAAGCTGATTGTATGCATTATCCTGACGTCTTTCAGCCATACCATTAGTGTTCATTCCTCTAAAATAACTGTTCTTATCGTAATAAATACCTTTCGAAAAACTTTCACTCTGAATTGAATAAAAAGCGTCAAGGATCAATCCGTCCATGATTTCATAAGCACCTTTTATTGCAAGATTTATACGTTTATCTGTACCTTCATTAACATTTTGCTCCAGGATCTGAACAGGGTTATAATAATCGAATAAAACCTGGTTAAAATATCCGTCATAAATGTCATATGCCGCATCAGTACTTCTTACAGGAGCCGTTGGATTGAAAATGGTGGCATAACGAAATGCATCTGTAAAACCATATTGTGATTCCCTGGTTGTAGCACCCAGATTGAAATCCAAAGTAAGCCGGTCGTTCAATGCCTTTTGTGTAAGATTAATCCTTGCGTTAAGCTGAGTGAATCCGGAATTAAGCATAATACCATCAGCATCACGGTAGTTGAATGAAGCCCGGTAACTCGTCTTATCAGTTCCTCCTGACAGGGCAAGATTGTGTACCTGTGATAAGGCATTTTGTGTTGTTTCCTTAAACCAGTCAGTATCTGCTCCAAAGTCAGTTCCCAAACCTATTTCGGAAGACAATGCCCTCCATTCTGTTGCATTCATCACATTCGTTGCCTTTGCAACCATCTCAGAAGTAACATAACCATTGTAGTCGATGTGGGAAGTGCCTTTTCTGCCCTTCTTGGTTGTTACAATAATTACACCACTCGAACCCCTTGTTCCATAAATAGCTGCAGCAGAACCATCCTTTAACACGTCCATTGATTCAATGTCGTTTGGATCCACATTATCGAGAGACGCACCGGGCACACCATCAATAACAAACAATGGCTGTGTATTGGCACCAATGGTGCTCATACCCCTAAGTCGTATGTTATACCCTTCGTTCGGGTCACCACCGGCTTTACTTAAAGATAAACCGGCTACTTTACCCTGGATCAATTGTGCAGGATTACTAACATAGCCCTTGTTGAAATCATCAGATTTTACACTGGTAATAGAACTGGTAGTTTCTTTTTTCTTCTGGGTACCATACCCGATAATAAGAATTTCGTCCAGCGCAGTTACATCAGGGACCAGCACCACGTTGATTGTGGATTGATCACCGACATTTACCGTTTGGGTAACGAAACCTATAGAAGAGAAAACCAGAACTGCATCCGGTCCGGGAACTACAAGACTGTAGTTACCATCCATATCGGTCACGGTTCCTTGAGAGGTTCCCTGGATCAAAATGTTAACCCCGGGAATTGCACCTTCTTCATCAGAAGTAACATTACCTGTAATTGTTCTTTCCTGACCAAAAGCGAAGCTAATCGCAAAGCCAAAGAGGAGAAGAGGCAATATGCCAATTTTCCGTAAGATAGAATTACGCATAATTAAGTTAATTTAAGGTTAGAAATTAAAATAAGTTAATATTTGTTAAAAAAAATAGATTAAATAGGATATTAAGTTTTTTATATATTACTTTATAAAGATAATTCATTTTTTCAAAAGTAAAAAAAAAGATATAATATAAACCGGTAAAAGTCAATTATTTAATGCAATCGTCTCCGCAATCGTTTGAAATGGATGATTTAGCGGCATTTTTTTTTTAGGACTTCTCAGAATAGACCCAATACTTCAATTTGTTGTAATTTGAATTACAATATCTAAGAATTCAATGATCAAAATAGTTTCAGTCACACACATGCCCACAGTGCCTTTAGTACGGCAGGCAGGTTTGATAATTAATAATTGGATATTATTTGCAATTTTTAATTTTTAATTTTTAATTTATTATTTGTAATTTGTAATTTATTTTTTTCATTGATCCTATTAGTTTAAAATTTGTTTGATTTTGTATTTATGATACAGGGCAGGGTTACTATAAAAGATATTGCCAGGGAACTGAGTATTTCTCCATCCACTGTTTCAAGGGCTCTTAAAGATCACCCGGATATTAGTCAGGAAACTAAAAGGAAGGTTAAAGAACTTGCCGGGAAACTGAACTATATCCCTGATCCTATCGCGTTAAGTTTGAAAAGCCGGAAAAGCAAAATTATTGGGGTTATAGTCCCGGAGATCGTTCATTATTTCTTTTCTTCCGTGATAAGTGGCATTGAAGATATAGCGTATAGTTCGGGATATAATGTAATGTTTTGTCAATCTGCTGAGACTTATGAACGGGAGATACAAAATGTAGAAACACTGTTGTCAAGCAGGGTTGAGGGGATACTTGCCTCTGTTTCAAAATATACAATAAACTTTGATCATTTCAGAAAAGTTATTGAATCAGGCATTCCTCTTGTATTTTATGACAGGGTATGTATAGAATTGGAAACTGACCGTGTTGTTGTAGATGATTACCAGGGCGCTTTCAATGCAACGGAACACCTGATTAATGAAGGATGCAGGAATATTTTTCTTTTATCCACAACAGACTATCTTGAGATTGGAAAAGAAAGGAAGAAAGGTTTTATCGATGCTATGTGTAAAAATGGTCAAAAAATCAGGGAGGAACAAATTCTGAAATGCGATACTATTGCTGACGCAAGGGATATTATTCCTGAACTTTTTTCGTTAGCTAATCCGCCTGATGGTATTTTCGCCGTGAATGATCTGACAGCCGCGGAAACCATGATAATTGCCAAAGAACATGGGATAAAAATACCGGAAGACCTTGCTATTGTGGGCTTTACTAACGGCCAAATTGCACAGTTAACTGACCCCCGTCTCAGTTCAGTAGAACAATTTGGATTTAATATTGGACGTGAGGCAGTTAAAATGCTTATTAAACGACTTGAAACAGTACCGAACGATTATCCGGTTGAAACAAAGGTTATTGAAACAAAACTGATTGTTAAAGGATCTTCAAGGAGAGCAGAGGGCTGAGAGCAGAGGACAGAGGGAGAAGAGCGACTTGGTGAGTATAGAATACGAAGGAGAGGTACTCAGTGAACACGAAGGAATACTTGCTACAAAAGCATTGATAGAAAAAGTTTGGAGAAGCCTGGAGTAAGGGGAATAATCAAACTTATAATAATTCCAATTTTGTCAGTTTAATACCGGATTTTCTTTTTTCTTCAAAACAACATATATGTAAGTTTACACATTCACAAATGTTTAAACACTAGCAATTATTACTCTAAAAAAATAAATCTTTTTAAATGAAAATAACATCTAAAACATTCATATGTCTTCTAATTATCTCAATGTCAATTAGTAGTGTAAAAGCACAATTAAAGAATCCTCGTAATATTGAGTTCAACTGGAAAACAGATACTACCAAACGAATTGTTGCCTTAAATGAAATCACCGTTGTTGTTCCACCCAATACTTTCCCAAAAATTGATTATCCAAAATTCATAGGAAAAAATGAGGGCTTAAAAGAATTTTTTAATCATGAACCAGTAATCTCTGTTGCAATAAACGGTGAGGCCAAAGCCTATCCGTTAAATATTCTCACCATGCATGAAATCTCAAATGATAGCTTAGGAGGTATACCAATATTACCTACATACTGTCCATTATGCAATTCAAGCATTGTATATGACCGAAGATTAAAACACAAAAAGAAAGAATACCTGCTTGATTTCGAGGTGTCCGGGATGCTTAGAAATAGTGATATGATAATGGCAGATAAACAAACTGAAACATGGTGGCAACAGTTGATGGGATTAGGTTTAGTAGGAGAATTAGCAGGTGTCAAATTAGATGTAATTCCTTCTTTGGTATTATCAGTTGAAGACTTTTTCAGCAGATATCCTAATGGGAAAATTCTATCACCAGAAACCGGAACAGCGTCACAAAAAAGATATGGTACAAATCCATATAAAAATTACGATAATGAATTTAACAAGCCTTATGAAAGATATTTTAATCATACAAAACTTGACACCAGATTATCACCAATGGAACGATTAATAGACGTAGAGGGGAGTGATGGTTATAAAATCTATCCTTTTTCTGTTATTGCTAAAGAAGGGGTAATTAATGATTTTTACGATGGCAGGAATATTGTCATATTTTACAAAAAAGGAACAGTTTCAATTCTGGATAAGAAAGAAATTGCCAAATCAAAAGACATAGGATCTGCTACAGTATTCTCATCTGAATTAGAAGACAGGATTTTAACATTCGAAAAGATAAATGGCAAATTTGTTGATAAGGAAACCCAAAGTATTTGGGATATAACCGGACGGTGTTTAAGAGGTCAGCTTAAAGGTAAAGAACTGATGCCGGAAATACACAGCAATCACTTTGCTTTTGCCTGGTTTTCTTTTCATCCGGAATCAGAGATTTATGAAAAGTAAGCCAAAGTCAAACAATGTGTATGGGTCATTGATTCCTAAAGTCGTCACTGCGCATACGCTGATTAACAGAATACATGTTTAGTTGACCGGAATTATAGTATTACATAGCTTATATACATGGTGTGCAATTCAACAATTACTTCCATCAATTCATAAACCCAATTCCCCAATCTGGTATTTTGGGGGACGGTATTTCAATAAAGTATTATTAACAACCCTATTGATATATATGATATAAGGGGAGATGGGGAGCATATTTGCAAGTTGCATTTATGTCCTTACTATATAGAGGATTCTGCAAATGCATCACAAGGATTTTAACTTACAAGGCTTGAACTGCAAGTGTAAGATATATAGTAGCCGATTGCGGAGTGTTTCCCTATCGCTGTACAATGAGTTTGATGCGAGCTACAAACCCCAAATTTACTAATATCTCGCCTATTTTTCATATATATTGTTGGCAGTATGTTGTATTTCTCAAAATCCAGAATGCTACAATTATTATAAGAATAATGTAAATTGGCTTTTCTCCAAAAAATATTTTTCTCCATTTTAGTAATTCTACATTGGGATTCTTAATTAAATCAAAAATAAATCCTGTCAACAAATATGGTATAGATAATACAAGAAGTGCATTTTCTTTAATGGCTTCGTAAATTTCAAAATTTAATAAATAATGAATCGCTCTCTGTGAACCACAACCAGGACATTTAAATCCGGTCAATTCTCTAAAAGGGCATTTTGGGAAATATATATTTGTTGCCGGATTATAAAACTTGTATAGTATTGTAAGAGCGATTATAAACAAAATTAAAATCCCCCATTTTATTTTTTTCTTAATATCCACTTACAACACCAATAATTGTAATTATTAAGTAAATTACAGCTACAGCAATGCCAATCCAAAAAGCAATTTTTGTCCATTTGTATGCTTCTTGTGAAGCTCGATTAGCTTCATCTATATCTCCAGCATAAAATCGAGATTCTACTTTCGAAGCGTTTACTATTCCTGCAATACCAAAAGGTAAACAGCAAAATATCGTTACTAAAATTGATTCTACCAACCACGTTTTCGGTGGTTTTCGATTGTTAATATTTTCCTTATTATTATTGATTAAATTGGTTTTAGCAATTGGAGGGGGAGATAATTCAAAAATCTCACTCAATTCAGGAACGTTTCCTGCAGGTTTCCATTTGCCCAATTCTTGAAACCATACTTGTGTTTCTCTTGAAATATTCTTTTCTTTTAATTCTTCCAAAGTAAATGGACCGAATTTGTCTGTTCCATCTGTGTAAAAATACTTTTTCATATTGTGTCGGGTTTTTTAATTATTACAAACGACTGTATAAATGAATTTCCTTTATTTTTTGTATAGTTTCAATCGCAATTGGTTTATGCAGATAAATTTACATCAAACATATAATAAATCCAAAAGATTGTTAATGTTTTTTAAGTAACTGAATGTGTAGTCAAATGTTGCCAGATTAAAGCTCATGTAATAAAATAGGTTTTTTCATTGTTTAGTTATAAATAGGTTGTAATAAAAAAAGAGCTTACCTGTGATAGGTAAACCCTTTTATCGAATTGCTGTTCCGGAATCAATTCATTTGCTACGTTTTTTCAGTGGTTTTTTTATGAGAAACCGTCTCAAAAAACAATGCGAAAAAAATGCAGCATAACTCAACCAATCATTTAATAACCGGTGTTCGGATCTATACGTGTCTGAATTAAGTTAAATACATAGGTCTCGATAAATACTCCTTTTTTAAGAGTATTTGCGAAAAATTAGAGTGGTGGGGGAATAAAAAAACCGCTTAAAACGTTGATTTTAAGCGGTTATAAAAATTATAAGATTCTGTCTTGTTGTCCCACTAGGGCTCGAACCTAGACTCTTCTGAACCAAAATCAGATGTGTTGCCAATTACACTATGGGACAAGCTTTTTTATTAAAACTGTGCAAAATTACAAAAAAAAATATAACTCCGTAATTAATCAGTACTTAAAGTGAACTAAAGTTGAAAGTGAGCTAAAGTTGAGAAGAAGTTTTGACTTTAATAACCGAATAGGTACTATATCTCCTTTGTTAACTCAAGGAACTTCTTGTAGGGATATAGAGGGATTAGAGGGAATAATAAGAAGAGTAAAGCGCGAAGAGTCTGATGAACTCGTAACTCGTAACAATTTTACTTTGGCTGAATGTTTAGGTAATAAAAAAAGGCGCCCCTGCCGGGGCACATTAGATAAGTGGAACAAACCAAATGAAAATCCGGAAACAGGATTAAGGAAGAGTAGATTGTTTCCTGGCAGGAGGCCCTTTTTTTATTTTTATTCATTAACAGGCGGATAGCTGAAGCCAAACTGTGTTAGTCCGTCGTTTTGCATGATCCATTTCTTACCAACCATATCATAATCATACGTATTAGATGTGTTATTAATATTATACATTATTTTTGTCATGCTATCATCAAAATATACAACTTTTCCCACAGGTAAGTTTAACTTAAGTTTAACATGCGGGATTCTCCACTGTTCACCACCGGGAAGCCGGTAATAGGAATCAAATATTAGTAAGGAGTCTTTTTGCTCCCAGTTATAAATAAGATTTTTGGCATTTTCAACTGCCGATCTGTAGGTAGAGCCATTGGATCTTTTCTGAACCTCAAGTTCAATTATTTCTGAGTCTCCTTTCCTGATATCAAACTCGGGTTTTCCAAATACTTCATTGGTGGATTTGTCAAGATAAATACCAACATTCTCAATTTCGATATAAAATTTGTCGAATTCAACAGGTTTTTTAGAAAACTCATTGATCTTCAGGTAAAGGGTGTCTGAGGGCAAGCCGGTTATCTGGAATGTGTTTTTTACCCGTGCATCTTCAGAAAAATTAATTCCCTCAAAAGCTGATATTGTAAACAGGCAGATGACACTTAACAGCCATAAAACAAATGCTATAAGCCCTATCACTTTGTCCCTGGCTTTAAACCTGAATACAAGTTTAATCCCTCCGTAAATTAAAGCAAGAAGTGGAATCCCAATGGCAAGAAAAAAAGCTATCATAATGAATATTACATTATTACCATGAGTGAATATTCCAAGCATGTCGGGGAAATAAAAGTAATCCATATCCATGAAGTCGGGCAAAAAGAATGTATGCTTGAATAAAAAGAGACTAATAAAAGCGAGAAGTGTAAAAAACCCTGTGATAATAAAAACAATACCAATGATCATGAGTATTATTTTCAGAAAAACAACAATCACACTTCCTATTCCGTGGAAAACATCAGAAACAGCATCTCTTGACCGGTGATACCCTTTGGAATCTTTCATTTTATTGAAATTTTCCTTAACAGTTTGATATTCTTTTTTTACCGATCGTTCAATATTCTGGACTGTAATATTCTCACCTCTCATTTCCAGTTTCTGGGCAGTTGTTTCAGCTTTAGGTATAAGGACCCAAAGAATAATATACATAAGTAAACCAGTGCCATACACCAAAAACAATACAACGAATAGCACCCTGAACCAGATAGGGTCAACATCAAAATATATTCCCAGTCCGTTGCATACTCCTCCAAGGATTGAGTTGTCCTGGTCCCTGTAAAGTCTTTTACCGGCTTTATATTTTACTGAAACCGGTTCTTCTTCCTGCTCCCCTTCATAGTAATCTTCAGGCTCACCCATAATCTTTTTCATATTTTCAATATCCTGTATATTGATTACCTGTTTTTCATCCTTTATTTCAGACTGAAGTATTTCTGCAATTCTTGATTCAATATCTGATATAATTTCATCTCCCTCTTCCAGATGACCAAATTTTGAAGTAAGGGCATTAAGATATTCCTTTAGATTGGCATATGCATCTTCATCAATATGGAAGATGATGCCTCCGAGGTTTATTTTTATTGTCTTTTTCATTACTTCTGTTTTTCGGGGGTTTGCTTTTTGTTTCGAATAAGGCTTACTGCTTTCACAAGGTCGTTCCATGAATTATCAAGTTCCTTAAGGAAACTTTTTCCTTTATCAGTAAGTTCATAATATTTCCTTGGTGGGCCTTGTGTTGATTCTTCCCACCGGTAGCTTAATAGTCCGGCATTTTTTTGTCGTGTAAGTAAAGGATAGAGAGTTCCTTCAACAACAATTACTTTTGACTCCTTCAGCTCCTGGATAATGTCTGAGGTATAACGGGAATTCTCGGAAAGTATGGCAAGGATGCAATATTCCAGAACACCTTTCTTCATTTGGGCTTTTGTGTTATCAAGGTTCATTTTTTTTGTTTTTCAGTTATTAAATATTATTTCTGTTCTTATAAATTCATATTCTTTTTCACATTGTCAAACTCTTCTTTAAAGGCTTTTCCAATATTGGACACATTTACTTTTTCGCCCATCATTTCAAGTTTCTGAGCTTTTGTTTTTGCCTCGGGTAAAACAATCCAGAGGATAATATAAATTATTAACCCTGCACCGAATCCCAGGAAAGCGATTACAAACAGGATGCGTAGTATTATAGGATCTATTTGCCAGTAAGCTGACATTCCTGAACAGACACCACCAAGTATCCGGTTATCCGGATCGCGATACATTCTACGGTAGCCTGATGGCCCGAATCGTTCCCTTTGCCTATGCGTTGATTCTTTTTCGGTTTCCCCGAATTGTTCAGGTCCACCCATTACATCTGTTATATCTTTTACATCTTTCGATGTGATAACCTTTTTATAATCGGTGATCCTTTCATTAAATAACTCTGCAATTCTTGCCTCAATATCATTCATTATTTCTTTGCTTTCTTCTCTGTCAGAGAAACAACTTTCTATTTGTGTAAGGTAAGTTTGCAATTCCCTGTAGGCGTCATCATCAATATTGAAAACAATACCTCCCAGGTTAATACTAATAGCTCTTTTCATAGTTATTTTTTTTTTATGTTAGTTACTAGGTTACTGGTTCTCATCTTTTCGTCCTTTCGTTCCATCGTTCTATCTTTTCATCTCTTGTTTTTTCCCCAAGGTACCTGACATTACACTGTATTAAACATTGCAAAGATATATAAAAAAAACAATACCATGCAATACCTAGTACTATATATATTTTATTTTATTTTACAATTTGCAGTAAATCAATGATATATGATACGAAAAAAAATGAAAAAAAATGAAAAAAAGTGATATATTTGATGAATTGTTAGGAAAAAGGGAGTAATCAGATGGCAGTAACCCGCCTAGCGGTTTCAAACCGCTTGGCGGATGTGTCCAAAGCACTTCATTTGCAAAATCAGTATACTTATTATACTTATATGGAACCAGAAAGTAAAGAATACGAAAAGAAACGGTTTATCCACAGTCTGATATTTCCGGCATTTTTTGTTTTTGTAGTAATTATGGTGAAAATTATTGAATCGGGGTTTGATCTTGATTTTACTCGCCTGGGAATATATCCTTTGGAGGCCAGAGGATTAAAGGGCATTTTATTATCACCAATGGTGCATGCTGATTACAAGCATCTGATGAATAATTGTATTCCTTTATTTATACTGGGAGTCGCCATATTTTATTTTTATCACACGCTGGGATATAGAATATTTTTCCTTAACTATTTAATGGTTGGTTTATGGGTATGGGCAGGAGGTCGGGATGCTTATCATATTGGTGCAAGCGGACTTGTATACGGATTAGCATCTTTTCTGTTTTTTAGCGGGGTAATAAGAAATAATATGCGTTTGCTGGCAATTTCTTTATTAGTAGTGTTTTTATATGGTAGTATGATTTGGGGCATTTTCCCTATATTCCCGCAAGTATCATGGGAGTCGCATATGCTTGGTGCTATTTCCGGTTTTGTGCTGGCGATATATTATCGAAAGCAAGGCCCACAAGAGAAAGTTTATGAATGGGAACTTGAAGAGGAAGAGGAGGAAGAGGAGGAAGAGAAAGATTCTTAATGTTTCTGACTGTACCTGCCTGGCGGTTTAGAACTACCTGGCGGATTTGTTTGCCAGATGCCTTTTCTCTTTATCTTCAATGTTTTCTTTTAATTCTTTTAATTGATTTTGAAAACCTGAACGTGTTTTATTTGTGACCAGGTTTATTGCTTCTGCCAAATCTTCTCTTGCTTTATCAAAATTAGTCATCCACAGGTTTGCAACAGCACAATTATAAAAAAGCATCATTTTAATATCGGGACTGATCCTGGACTTTTTACCGCCATCTGACTCTAAAATAGCTTTTTCCCATATTTCAATCGCAGCATTAAATTCTTGATGTATTATTTCAGAATTATCCTTGTTAGTAAGTCCTTCAAAGGCTTTTTCTGTATGCCCAAAAGCTGTTTCAAGATCCTGGTAATTAAATTTTTTGCTCTTTCCCGAAGCGATTTTTATTTTTTCACTTTTTTCGGGGTAACCATAATTTCCGTTTAATCTGTTTTTTACCTGGTTAAGCACAGATTTCATATATTTTCCCTGTTTTTCCAGTAACAATTTTCCCTGTTCTTCATTAAATTTGTTATTAAGATTTTCAACGGAGTATTCCCATTTCCCAAAATCAAAATTGAGCATATCCTTATCCGGCTTTACCTCCTGCCCCAATATTTCCTTACCATCTTTGGTAATTATAGTAAGTGTTACAGGATAGTCACAGTGAATTTTGTAGAAATATCCTTTCATGTTTTCACCGGCGTTTATATTGTAAACCTCATCTGTTATAAGCTCTTTACCAACCAACCTGAACTTTCCGAAAACAAGATCTAATTTTAAGTCTCCTCTATCCTTGACTTTTTCATATCCCTGAATTTTCAGATACTGGTTGTTAAGCTGGTCAGGTTTACCCATTTCCTCCGGAATTTCAATTACAAGGCTGGTCTCATAGGTTTTTATATCATCGGACAAAGGATAAAGAGGCAATTGAGTATACTTTACCTTTACATTATTAAAAGTCACCTTTTGGGAAAATCCCAATAATGGCAGGATTGATAAAACAAAAAGAATAAAAACCTTTTGTAGAAAATTAAACTTAATCATTTCTAAGTTTTTTTGGTTAACAGATAATGTGGTTGATTAATTATTCAAATATAGTAGTTTAATTTGAATAGTGTTTACCCTTTTGATAACTATTCAGTGTCTTCGTCTTCGACTGTGCTCAGCATAAAAAGTTTGGATTATTCGCCAGGATGACTAAAATTGGATGGGCTGACTAATGATTGTCGATTGTGGATTGTCGACTGCCAAATAATTTTGCTCCCCAGGTTGGACTCGAACCAACGACCCTCTGATTAACAGTCAGAAAATTTACTATTTCTTTGTTATTAGTTTTTTATATCTTATCCCTGCAAATATAATACTTTCCTGTTAATTATTAATAAATAATATACTTTTTTTATTCGTTTATTATGCTTAAATTTATGCAAATATTATGCAAATATGAATAAACAGTATTCAATATCCATTTATTTAGATACCCGGAGAACTAAAAAAAACAAATTGTATCCTGTAAAATTAAGGGTATATGCACCTGTTTTAAAAAAGCAGAAACTTTATCCTACCATATTTGAGTTTTCAAAAAAGCAGTTTAATAGCACTTGGGATACTAAACGACCATTAAAGGAATTCAAAGACAATAGATTAAAATTACAAGCTGTTGAAAATAAGGCAAATAAAACAGCAAGTTCAATTACACCGTTTTCATTTGAACAGTTTGAGAGAAAATTATACCGAAAAGCCGGGGAGGGATCAAACGTATTTTATCATTATGAGTTGATTATTGAACGTTACAAAAAACTTGACAGAATAGGAACTGCAAGTAATTATGATTTGAGTTTAAAGTCATTGAAAAAATTTCTGTTATTCAATAATAAAGATACTAACAGACTATTGTTTAATGAAATTACCCCGGCATGGTTGAATAATTATGAAAATTATATGCTTAATAAAGAAAGAAGCCGTACAACTATTGGAATTTATTTGCGACCGTTGCGTGCCGTCTTTAATATTGCAATTAGTAATGATGACATACTCCCGGAAATATATCCCTTTGGCAGAAAAAAATACCAGATACCAGCGGTAAAGAAAACGAAAAGAGCACTAACCACAGCACAGTTGAAACAGTTGTTTGAAGCTATACCACAGACACCGGAACAGGAAAAAGCTAAGAATTTCTGGTTTCTTTCATATAACCTCAGCGGGATGAATACAAAAGATATTGCTATGTTGAGGTTTAAGGACATACAGGAGGATAAAATAGTTTATTACAGGGCTAAGACAATAAATACAGCCAAAGCGGATTTAAAAGCCATTACGGTTTATCTGAATGACTTTTCAAGGTCAGTTATAGAAAAGTATAGTAACCCGTCAAATAACCCCAGAGAACTTATATTTTCAATTATAAATGATAGACATAACGCAACTGAGAAACATAGAAGTATTCAGAACTTTGTCAGGTTCATAAACCAGAATATAAAGAAGTTAGCTATTAATGAAGGCTTGCCGGGTAATATTTCAACATACTGGGCAAGGCATAGTTTTGCTACCAACGCAATACGTCATGGCGCAAGCATGGAGTTTGTGAGTGAGGCATTAAACCACAGTGATCTAAAAACTACTCAAAGCTATTTTGCAGGATTTGAAGATGAGGCAAAAAAGGAATTAATGAAAAAAATAATGGAGTTTTAACTATCATGGAACAGATACAAGTTTTTTCTAAAAATAAAAGGATTTTGCCTATAAATTTAAAAGAAGAATTGTTAAAACATGATATTATTGAAAAAAAATATGGGCTATTATTAAGAAATGAAAAAAAAATACATCAATTTATAGACTTTTGTGAAGGATTAATTAACCAGGCAGCCTTTTATCTTTTACTTATTTATACCAATAAAATAAAATATAAAATTAAATACTTAAGAACACAAGAAGATGAAATTGAATTTTACAAAAAACAATATGATAAATTTTATAATGATTTAATTAATAATGAGTTAATATATAGATTTGATTCAAAGAAAGAAATAAGCAAAAACTTTGGTAAAAATGGGCTTATTCTTGATTATTTAGATTATTGCTTATTGTTATATGAAAAAAATAAATTTTCTGCAAAAGAATTGGAGAAATATGATTTAATAAGAGAATGGGAAGATATTGCAGGGAAAAGAAGGATTCTTAATTATCTTGATAATAAAATAAAAAAACGGAAGAAATCGAAACATAATAATCCCGAAAAACAAAAAATAAAAGAAGCACTGGCGAGATTTGAACTATTAAAACAAAAGAACCCAGAAGGTGAACAAATATTGAAGGATGAAACATATAATGAACTTTATAAGTTAACAGAAACATTTATCAAAACAGGCGATTACAAATCACCCGATAATAAATTTCGACCAGTTATTGATATTAATGTTATCAGGCTTTTATTTTATAAGATTAATAACGATTTATACCCCAGAAATAGGAAAACACGTGACTTTATTCAATTTATGATTGATGTTTTCAAATTACCTCACAAATGGAATAAAAGTTACATTGATAAACATTACAGTGATCGTTTGCCAAATTCTGAATTATCAATAAAATATAACCAATTCCTATAAAACTAATGTGATTGGGATAAAATAAAAATGCTTCAAATCCCAATATTCTACATTATTCATAGTAAATCAATAGCTTAGGACTATTTCAAAAAACTAAAATCCCATAAAAATCCCATTGTAAATTGCACTAAATTTTAAATAAACAGTGCAATGGATAATTTAACATTTGATCAACTCCCTGAGGCCGTGTCCCAGATACAGGAAAAACTGAATCATGTTGAGCACCTAATAACTAACCTCAACCAATTTGAACCAGACCGCTGGTTTTCTATTGAGGAACTATCCGAATACCTCCCCGGTAAACCTGCCAAAGCTACTATTTATCGATATGTACAAAATCGTAATATCCCCTTTAAAAAATATGGCAAACGTTTAGCATTTCTAAAATCCGATATTGACCACTGGTTAAAAGAAAAACACCATAAAACTATATCGGAAATTGAAACAGAAAAGTATTTAAAAAAGGCATGAGATTTTATTATAAAATAAAACCCGATTTTTAACGGAGTGCAAGCTCCTAAACCGGGTTTAATATATTTTTAGATTATGACAAATATACAAAATAAAGGCTACAAACTGCTAAAATTAGAACCTGCCTTTAACATTCCAATTGATCTTTGTATTTACACTCTGAAAAATAAACTTTCCAGATCATTTCAATTATACATTTTATTAAAAATTTCATGTTCCGGTAAAAGAACAATAACCCAAAATGACCGAAATAATTTTGCAAATAATCTGGATCTAAAAACTACCAAAACAATAAACAATCATTTTAAAAAGCTTCAATTATTAAACTGGATTGGTTTCAACCCAAAATCAGGATATTATTTTATTCGTGGGTTTGATAAAGTAAAAGAAATACAAAATCTAAATTATAGAACCGCTGCAGAATTTGATCCTAAAGAAATAAAAAATTTAAAGGCTTTTATTATAGGTGCATTAATAGGGTATTTAGTAAACTCACAAAAGAAGAGAGAACGGCTCGAACCTAAAAAAGCACGTAAACACCGTTCCAAGCATGGCCGCCCCTCTTCTTTTTTTCCGATTTCCAGCGAAGTATTAGCAAATATATTAAATGTTTCACATGTTACTGCATTAAAGTATATGACACTTGCTAAAAAGGCCGGATACATACGGATAAAGAAAAACAATCTTGAAGCAACAGGGATACACGTTAAACACTACCAGGCATATAAAAAAACTTTTCCTGAATACAATTTGAGAATAAAAAACAATCAATTATGGATTCAGAAAGCAAACAAATTTGCATCAAATATTCATTTAAAAACTCGAAAAAAACAATGAATTTTTTAATGGAAAAAAAGTTACACTTAATAAAGCATTCTTAGCTGATTTAAAAAGTATTGAATATTAAATTAATAAATAAGAATCCGTTACAATCGAACTATGAGAAAATTTGAGGTAACATTAAAATCAGGCGAAACCATCCAGGTACTTCAAAAAGAAGTTGAAACTTTGAGAAATGCCGGGCTGCTCATGGAAAATGAACAACCAGGAGAAGAAAGCCAGGAAGAAGAAACCAGGATAGAACCGGAGGAAAAACCTGCTTACAAGCTCCCTGTCTTAACAACTAAACAACGCCGGGATAGGATAAGACAAGCCAAAAAGCTAAAAAGACAGGGTTACAGTCAAAGAGAAATAGCAAGACGTTTAAATGTAAGTCATGTTGCAGTAGGGAAATGGTTAATAAAGTAACTGGTAATTAATGGTAACTAATGAAAGACGCTGAAACTCAACATATAAAAACAATACATCAGGAAACTGAAAAAGGCATTAAAGTCTGTAAGTTTGGCAGATATATTTGGCTGCCTAAAAGATTTTTAGATATTGAAAAAACGGGAAAGGGCTATAATATAACGGCGCCTAAATGGGTTTGGGACAGTAAACGAAATAAAGAATCAGTTAACTGAAAAATATAAAGTTCCTTTCGGGACATATAAAGCTCAAAAAAGGTGGCTAAAAGGTGTAAAAATATAAACTCGATTTTGCGGACTATTTTAGACAAAAAAGGATTACAGGGTCAAAACTGGACAAATCGGACACTATAAAAAAAGGATTGTAAATGAAAACGCAACGCCGCAAAGGACACAATTTTGAAAGGGAAATAACCAGGGAATTAAAAGAATATTTTCCTGCAGCGGTAACGTCCCGGAACGGTGCAAGGTTTGAAGATGCAAAAGGGATTGATATTATTAACACCGGATTGTTTAATGTACAATGTAAGCGCCGGGAAAACTTAAATATATTTAATGTTCTGACTAAAGAAATGCCAAAGGACGCAAATATTAACCTGGTATTTTGGAAACGGGACCGGCAACCGGATATTGTTTGTATTGATAAACAAGATTTTTACGAACTACTGCAAATATTAAAAGCAGGAAAGATTTTGTAAATTTGCTGTATAAAATAGAGTAAAAAAGTTGGTAAAAAGTTGTAAAAATATTACCTGGGAGTTAAATCATTCAATAATCAGGGATTCCTATGTTAAATTGATACAAACTTTAAAAAGAAAACCTATTTATGATGAAGTAGTTACAGACAGCGGACTATCCCGGAACACAATTCAAAAACATTTACAGTTATTAAAATTTGATCCATCTGTTCACAAGTTAAGGGTTCTAACTGATGACGTTATTTTATCTATACATGAAACTGCAACAAAAGGGAGTACAACGGCTCAAAAATTATGGATGCAAATAATTGAGGGGTGGAGCGAGAAGACCGTATTAGAACACGAGAGCAATGTGAACATAAATGATGTAAGGAAAAGGCTAATAGATAGATTAATAGGAAAGAAGGATTTAGGGGATAAAAAGTAATAACAATAAACGTTCTTTGATTTTCTTGAAAAAAGTAAAAACTTCGGGAAAAATGAGTAAAAATCTCAACTTCTCTGTATTCTTGGAAAGTAGCACCTCTACAAGCTACTGTTTATAGGTTATTCAGAAATCAGGTTTTCAAAAATGATCAGACTTTTTTTTGAAAAACAACGAAATATTTTTTTGCTCAAAACGTAAAACTTTTTTCTTTGAAATTTAAGAAATAAATTTTTAGGAAAAATGTAAAAGGGTTTTTTCCAAAAGTGCGAAACCTCAAAGTGAAAAAAATCTTTTTTTGTTTTTTTCGGAAACGCAAAACCTTAAAGTTGAATAAAAAAGCATGAGAATTTTGATTTTCGACCCTCTGAAACACCTATAAACAGGGCGTTTCATTTTGCAGTTTTTAAAAAACGAAAAACTTTAGCTTTTTTTAACAAAAAACACAATTTCTCTAAAAATTTGTAATGTATAACCGAACATATTTTATAAATTTGTAATAGGTTCTTTACATAAAATATTAAGAAGCGTTAACTTTTATTCTTAGCATAGAAAACGACTAATTTATTTTAAGTACCCAAGATAAAAGCAAGACGCTCACGTTATGGCGTGGGCTGTACTTGTTTGGATATTGGGTGCTTAGTCGTACCTCTATGCTGGATAAGTTACAGTTCCACGCTTTTTTTATTTATTAATTCTGTTTTGGGAATTGGAACAAGTTAAAATCTATAATTATGAAAAAACTAATCTTCATTGCAATTGCATTAATTATCAGTGTTGGAATAAATGCTCAAACACAAACAAAAAAACAGAAAAAAATGGAAGTAGCAAAAACTTCTTATAAAGAACTTCACACAAGGGCTGTTGATATAGCTCCGAATATTATGGTTGATACTATAATAGGGCCAAAACAAATGATTTATATGACATTTACGGTTAATACTGGGTTAATATCTTATGGTGGTATTTCATATTTTAAATCTTTTAGAGAAGCAAAAGAATTAAAAGATGAAAATAATAATATTGTTTATATCTGGTCATATGCTGATGCTATCACTTATTTTTGCCAATATGGTTGGCAGTATGTAGATACTTATGTAAGTATCAGTTCCGGTGTGAGCGGACTTTCAATGAAAAGTGGATCAACAGGAACGCCTATAGTTATAATGAAAAGAATGGAACCCATACCAGATATTGACCTTTAAACTAAACGATATCAGGACCGCAAGAAAAGGTAGTGCAGCAAGTTAAAAATTGCAGATCAGATATTACATAAAAGATAATTGAAGATATCAAAGGACTTAAAGAAATGGTAGTTTTGCAGGAAATAGTATTGCTTAAAATAAATTTTTTATATTATGTTTAAATCAAAACCTAAGTGCCCATATTGCGGTGAAATTTTAGAAAATCCACCTAAAACAAAAAAGAAATGCCCGAATTGTAAAAATCCGGTTTATTTTATAGTAGATCCATATACAAATAAAAAGTATTATTTAACCGAAAATGATGCAGAAAAAATTAACAATTTAAAAGACAGATATAGAGTTGAAGAAAAATTCTTTAATCAATTTAATGAGTATGGGTTAACTGAGAACCATTTTAAACAACGAAGAAATAAGTTTGAAAAAAAAGTTGGGAAAAATTATTCGGCTTTTACTTTTGTTCGTTCAATATTTAATGAATTGAGTTTAGCCTTGGCTAAAAAAGGTGATTTGCAGGATTTAGATATGATGTACTGGAGGATGGCACGTTTTTTATTTGAATACAATCAGGATTTTTTCTCTTATTCGTATGAAAGTACAAAAATGCGATTATATAATTACAAAAAGTCAGATAAAAATTTAGGGATTAAGAGCAAGGTCAGTATTGTGGCTTGTGGAGATTCTTGTGAAAAATGTATAAAACAGGATGGGAAAACTTTCACTATAGATGAGGCTTTGAAGATAATGCCAATACCTGTAAAGGATTGTGGAAATGGTTTTTGTAGATGTATTTATACGGGAGGGATTGAACAGGCACAATGAGTGTTGATAGATAAAGATAATTTGCCGGTTACTAAATATTAAAAGACTGTTAAAATGCTGACTTTTAAGTGAGTGTAGGGCAAAAGTAAACATATTAAAAAACGAAACTACTGAGCTTGTTTTTTTTAAGTCGTTAAGTCAATTAGCTTTTGAATTTTTTTGCTTTTCCTATCACGGTTTTTATTGATCTCCAGGTTCTTATAATGCTTATCAAAAACACGTTATTTGTGCAAATCCTATGCAAATGAAGAAACGGCTATACCCTTTGGAGGATATAACCGTTTAAATTTCAGGGCTCCTCAGGTTGGACTCGAACCAACGACCCTCTGATTAACAGTCAGATGCTCTAACCAACTGAGCTACTGAGGAATGTTTTACAGGTCAAATCTTTAAATGCAGTAATATTGGCTTATGAAACCCAAAACATTGAAGATTTTTTTTGCGTGGCAAAAATAAGCGCTTTTCTTAAATTATACAATTATATTTGCAAAAAATAAGCAATAATCTTTTGTGATGTAATGAAAATCTTATAAAAAGGAATTTAGTATGAAGAAAATACTTGGTATGGGCAATGCTCTTGTTGATATATTGATAAAACTGGAAAACGATTATGTTTTAGCAACCTATGGTCTTCCAAAAGGGAGTATGCAATTGGTAGACAGGTTAAAGTCAGAAAAAATACTGGCAGGAACAGAGAATCTTGAAAAGACAATTGCTTCAGGCGGATCGGCTGCTAATACAATTCACGGATTGGCAGCATTGGGGGTGGGTACAGGATTCCTTGGTACAATAGGCAAAGATTATTGGGGAGAACTGTTTGAGCAGGATATAAGAAATAATAACATCGAACCAAAGCTTATATACAGTAATACAGAATCAGGAAGAGCAGTTGCCCTGGTGTCAAAAGATTCAGAACGTACTTTTGCAACATTCCTGGGTGCGGCTGTGGAGTTATCTGCTGATGATATTGATGAGGAGATTTTCTGTGGTTATGACTATTTTCATATCGAGGGATATCTTGTACAGAATGAGGATTTGATAAGAAAAGCAGTTACTCTGGCAAAGCAGCTTGGTTTAAAAGTATCGCTTGATCTTGCCAGCTATAACGTGGTAGAGGATAATCTTGAGATGCTCAGAGAACTGGTAAAAGGCTACGTGGATATTTTATTTGCAAACGAGGAGGAGGCAAAAGCTTTTACCGGTAAAGAACCGGATGCGGCAATAATTGATATTGCAAAAGATGTGGAAATTGCAATTGTAAAATTGGGAAAGAACGGGTCAATTATTAAAAGAGGAAATGAATATGCCGAGGTTGGTGTTATTAAGGCTGATAGTATTGATACTACCGGTGCGGGTGATTTATATGCATCAGGTTTTTTATACGGGTTGATAAACGGAAAAACACTAAAAAGTTCCGGTGAAATTGGCGCATTACTCGCCGGGAGAGTTATAGAAATAATCGGACCCAAACTGGATGAGTCTATGTGGAATGAAATCAAAACAAACCATGAATTTCAGCATTGATTTTATCAATAATTAAACGCAAATGTTCTGAATTATTTGGGAAATCGTAATCATCAGCTTCAACTATTAATAATTTTCCAAGCTTATATGTATCAATCCATGCCTCATACCTTTCATTTAACCGTTTAAGGTAATCGATACGTATTGAAGTTTCATATTTTCGTCCTCTTTTTTGAATCTGATTCACCAGTGTTGGTACTGATGCCCTGAGGTATAACAGCAGATCGGGTGGTTGAATCAGTGAACTCATAAGGTTAAATAAGGTAGAATAATTGTCAAAATCTCTTGTGGATAATAAGCCCATTGAATGAAGATTCGGAGCGAAAATATACGCATCTTCGTAAATAGTGCGGTCCTGAATAATTGTATCTCCCGATTTACGTATTTCAAGTATTTGATTAAACCTGCTATTAAGAAAATATATCTGAAGATTGAATGACCATCGCTGCATATCTTCATAAAAATCATTTAGATAAGGGTTTTCATCTACGTCTTCGTAGTGAGGTTTCCACCCAAAATGTTTGGCAAGCAATTCAGCGATTGTAGTTTTTCCCGAACCGATATTTCCAGCAACAGCGATATGCATATTATTTAAATTTTTGTTAAATAGACGATGGCTAAAAGTATAAAATATTATGAGAAAAATGCATAGCAAATTAATAAAAATGGAACACAGATAACACGGATACGACAGATAATAGCGGATAAAAGATTGGGTGCATTATGTTAAATATCGCCAAAGACTTGCCGACTGGCGATTGCCGACTGTTTTTTTTCTTATTTTTCTAATTGCTCATCAATTATCAATAACTCCTCAACATATTTTCTGTCATTTGACAGACGGGGAACTTTGTTTTGTCCTCCCAGCTTTTTTTTGTTGTTAAACCAATTATAAAAAACACCCGGCTTTAATTTTCTAATAATAAGCTTATCAAGTGTAATATTCTTATAACGTTTTGCCTCATAATCAGAATTTAATGATATAAGTGCGTTATCTAATACTTTTGTAAAATAGTCGAGATTTGCAGGCTCCGTTTCAAATTCAATTAACCATTCGTGCCTGCCTTTTTTATCGAGATCCATAAAAACGGGAGCTGCTGTAAATTCGCTGATCTGGGCTTTTGTTTTATTACAGGCAATTTCAAGAGCTTTTAAGGCATTATCAATGATCAGTTCTTCACCGAAAGCATTAAGAAAATGCACTGTACGGCCAGAAATTATAAACTTATGAGGATATAATGAAGTAAAAACTATAGTATCTCCTATTACATACCTCCATAATCCTCCATTAGTTGATATTATGATAACATAATTCTTGTTCATTTCCACATTACAAACTGTATGAATTTTCGGATTTGGTTTGTCGAATTCTTCCATTAGAATAAATTCATAAAAAACACCATAATCAAGCATAAGGAGCATCTCATCAGATGAGGGATTGTCTTGTATTCCGAAGAAACCTTCAGAAGCATTGTAGGTTTCAAGATAATTCATTTTTTCTGTAGGGATCAGTTTTTCAAACTGCCTCCGGTAAGGTGTAAAACTAACACCACCATGTGTAAAAAGCTCAAGATTTGGCCATATCTCCAGCAAATTATTTTTTCCGGTGTGCTTCAATATATATTTAATCATAACCAGATTCCAGGATGGAACCCCTGCCAGGTTTGTAACATTTTCATCAATAGCAACCTCAGTGATTTTCTGAAGTTTTTCTTCAAAATCATCCAGCAAAGCAATTTTCTGGTGTGGGGTTCTCAGAAAATTAGCCCAGAAAGGAATATTTTCAATCAGGATGGCAGATAAATCACCATAATAAGATTGGTTACTATAATTGTTGATCTGGTGACTACCCCCCAGGGTTAATCCTTTACCCGTAAAGATTTTTGTTTCAGGATTATTTGCCGTATAAATAGCCAGAACATCTTTTCCTCCTCTGAAATGGCATTCCTCAAGAGCATCTTTACTAACAGGAATAAATTTGCTTCTGTCGCTTGTGGTCCCTGAAGATTTAGCAAACCATTTTATTTCACCGGGCCAGAACAGATCTTTTTCCCCCTTACGCAGCCTCTCTACAAAAGGCATGATTTTTTCATATGATAATAAGGGTAAGCGTTCCTGAAACAGGTCAATTGTATTTATTGATTTGAAATCATATTTCTTTCCCCATTCTGTATCAGAAGCCGATCGGAGAATCTTAAACAGCATATCTTCCTGGACTTCACACGGATATTTCTTAAAAAGATCTATCTGATGAAGCCTTTTTGTGTTTAACCAGGATACTATGGAATTAATGAAAGGCACTTTGAGACTATTAACTTCGTTTAAAGCAATAAATTTTGTTCTTTACGATAACAAAGAGTAAAACCGGAATACTTCCATTCTTTTTCTCCAAAGTTAGTGATTATTCTTGATGAAAAACTTCCCTCATTATTTGAAAGGATTTAATCTCACCTAAAAATGGTTGATGAAGCTTATAAAATTCTATTATTCCTGTAAGTAAGCTTGTTCGGGAAGCAGAACTAAGTTTCAGTAAATTTATTTTCTCATAACTTGTATTTTGAAAATTATTAAACAACCTGCTTTCCTTAAGATTAAGATAATTAGTGTGATTTGGAATTGTTTGTACAAATATTCCGTTTTTAAGATCCAGAACCGGTGTTCGTTCCGAGAAATTATCATTGGGGTTAAAACCAAGATATTTAGTGAGTTGAATAAGGAATAATAAATGAAAATTTGAAATATTTTTTTCAGTAATATCAAGGTAACGAATTGAGTTAAGAAGATATTCAAAAAGGGGTTTATTGGTCTCTTCTTCAAGCAAAAACCGGTAGAGCATTTCACCAAGGAAAAGAGCTAGAGTGCTTTTTTGAATATTATATGGGATAGAAATAAAAGGTATAATAATATTATATTCCTTAATGCTTTGAAGTTCTCTTTTGGGATTAAAATAAATCTCAAGGTCAAGAGCATAAAGGGGTTGGAAAAGATTTATTTTAATATGCGATTTTTTTCTTCTTGCTCCCCTGACCAGGAAGGCCTGACGACCTGATTTTTCAGTATAAATATATACTATCACGCTGGAATCAGAATATTTTATACGATGGAGAACAATCCCCCGTGTTTTTTGAAGCATTATGTGGTTTTTAGATATATCAATGGCAACCTATAAAAAAAATATGTATTTTTAGCCTGACGTATTCATAAATATTATTTTTTTCAATATTTATGAATAGTACAGGTTAACCCTGACTGGGGAAAATCAAGAGTTGAGGGAAGCTCAACTCTTGATTATTCCTACGTCAGCAGAATAAACCACATATTTTTTTGAATTATTTGGGTTATGTGCAATTGAAAAATAATATCAAATGAATAACAGTAAAGAAAAAGAATTAGTTAAAAGGATAGCAAAACTTGCCAAACAGAATCAGGAGCTGGAAGAGCTTTTAAAAAAACTGCAAAGGAAAAATGAAAAGCTCATTCAGGAGAACGAAAGGGTAAAAGAAATATTTGAGAAAGTATCACCGGACAAGCTGGGTAAACAATTATCTACAGAAGAAAAACCAAGATCTCTTAAATTTGAGATGGCTACGGTTTTATTTGCTGATATTCATGGATTCTCGAAAATTTCAGAAAAAGTAGATTCTGAAACCCTGATGGATGAACTTGATGAAATAATTTTCACTTTCAATTCCTTTGTTAAGAAATATAACATTGAAAAAATAAAAACCATTGGTGATACATATATGTGTGCCGGGGGGATACCCGTGAAGAATATCACCAATCCTATTGATGTTGTTATGGCTGCTTTGGAAATGCAAAGCTTTGTTAAGTCCTTTGGTGAAAACGGGAAGAAATCCGGTAAATTCTGGGAAATGAAATTGGGAATTCATACTGGTCCTGTTACAGCACAATCAGGAGGGAAAAGGAAAGTTACATATGATATTAAAGGTGATACGGTAAATACTGCAAGCCGGATTGAATCGGTTGTTGAAATTGGGGAGATAATAATTTCGGTAATGACATATGAGCTTGTAAAAGAATTTTTTGTTTGTGAGTATTATGGAAAATTGCCGGTTAAATACAAAGGTGACCTGGAAATGTATGTTGTGAAAGGTATTTTACCGGAGCTTTCAGTTGACGGAAAGGGGTTATTACCAAACAACACATTTAATATTAGATTCGGGCTAATACAATTTACAGATATCCAGGAAATAATTCTTGACAAACTGGAAAACGAACTTCCTGAGTACTTGTATTATCACAATGTGAAGCATACTGTTGATGTTGTTACTGAAGTGGAATTGATCGGATGGGGTGAAGGTATAACTGACGAGGAAATTTTGTTGATGAAAACAGCCGGACTTTTTCATGATGTTGGGCATGTTGTTCAATATAATGATCACGAGTATCATGGCACATTGATTGCCCGTGAGATGCTACCCAAATATAATTATACTCAGGAGCAGATTGATAGAATATGTGACATTATTATGGCCACAAAAATGCCACCCAAACCAACAGATACACTTCAGTCAATAATATGTGATGCAGATCTTGATTATCTTGGCAGGAGCGATTTTATTCCGGTTTCAAACACCTTATACAAAGAGCTTAAGGAACAAAATATGATTGGGACATTGAATGACTGGAATAAAATTCAGGTAAAATTTATTACCGGGCATCAGTATTTTACCGGAACAGCACGAAACCTAAGGGAAGTAAATAAACAAAAGCAAATTGAAAGGATCTCTAGTTTGATAGAAGATTAATGCTGGTTATTGGTTGCTGGTTCAATCTACCTCTTCCTTACTCAACTACTCAACTTTTCATATTACGTCAAAATAAAATTGATACGACACTGGCTAATGAATAAACAGAAGCTTTGTCACAAAGGTATTCGTGCCATCTTCATTTGAACAAAAAACCAGATAAACTCCGGTTTGTACCCTGTCCCCGTTTAAATTTGTCCCATCCCATATTGCCTGTCCTCCCAAAGCTGTAGTTTCAAAAACCAGATTACCTGCTATATCGGTAATTTTAACATTAACATTAGATATAAGCCTTGAAATAGTTATAGGTCCATTGTAATCTTCCCGTACCGGATTTGGGAAAACATAAACTTCATTGAAATCATTACTACCCGATGTGGATGTGCTTCGGAACGAAATTAATCCTTTATCAGTGCCAAAAAACACCTCACCGGTATTATGATCAAGTGTAATTGAATTAACCCGGTCTGAAAACAATGGACTGTTATTGCTATTAAAACTGTAAATTTGTTGTGTGCCATCCTCAGAAAGAAGAAATACACCGGCGTTTTCTGTGCCTATCCATTTGCGATTGGCACCATCTACTTTGATAGTTGTTATGGCCTCTGTTCCAAGCATATAATCAGCAAGACTACTACCATCATTACGAGGGATTTTTATTCGTTGGGCTATAAAGGAATTTTCAGAAAAAACATTTTCGGGAGAAAAATATACCAGAGGTCCCTGGTCAGTACCTACCCAGATATTACCATCAAGATCTTCGACAATTGAAAAAACATTATTAAAACTTTCTCCTTCGGTATCTTTAACTGAAAATTTTCGCCAGCTATCATCATTTGTGTTTTCAAAAGTTCCTTTTTCATCAAAAGCAAACAAACCATTTCCTTTTGGAAGCACAATCCATTTGTGCCCATATTGTGTTATTAGAATATTTCCCTGAAGAGGTGAATTAATATAATTGCTATAGGGAAAATTAAACCAATCACCATTATTTGTTTTAACAGAAACAGGGTTATTGGTACCTGAATTTGTTACCCAAAGATTATGATTTTTGTCAAATTTCATTCCCCCGATCCTGACATATGGCTCTCCGGGGATCATGCTCTCCAGACTGGAATTTGACGGGGAAAAATGTTCTGCAATTTCACTGTTTTCATAAACAAGTATTCCGTTACCCCAGGTACCGACATAAACCCGGTTGCTGTTTGCCGGATCAATAAGGACATTAACAGCATCGTGAACAGAATAGTTAAGAATACTCTGCCATTGTTCATTTTGAAAAATGAAAATTTCACCGTTTTTATATATCCCGCTCCAGGAAGAGTTAATACCCCCGCCTACTGCACAAACAATACTGTTTTCTGAAGTAAGGTCGAAAGCATTTGTAGTATACGGACCATTTGGATAAATTCCATCGAAATACTCTTGTCCCCTGCTTTTTACTAAACCGGAGTTTCTGTCTGCAATCCAAATTGTTCCTGTTTCATCGATAAGGGCATCCATTGCAGAAGGGTAACCATATCCGTAGTTGTCAATTTCACGAGTTAGAATTAAGTCTTTATCGAATATCCTTACAATCTTATCGCTTGAAATGACAAAAAAATCCTGACCTGAACGGAAAGAATAATTTTTAAAATCAGGTTTGAAATTAAACAACTGCCTGGTTGTACCGGTTATTATAAAAATTGAGTCAGTTGGGGTATTTTCATTTATTTGATTTGCAATAATCTTATTCCTGAAACTGGCTATTTGATTATAGATATTCCCATTTACGGATTTGGCAATATTCTCCCATGTTGCATAGAAAAAGAGATTGGGATCGTTATATGGAGCACGAAAAATTCCCTGTTCAGTTGCAGCATATAAATAGACCCCATCGAAGGCCATATCAAAAACGTTCACCCGGGAGCCTTCATTTCCAATATAATAAGTATCTTTTATCTCGTGTTTTTCAATATTTACTACAACAATTCCGAAACTACAGGATAAATAAGCATATTCGTTAGAAAACAGAATGTTGTTAATGGTCTTAAGACCGGGAATTTGTTTTCGTTTAATATCTGACAGGTTAATGATATTGTTATCCTGAACAATATCAAGATTTGAATTTTCATATGCGATAAGAAGCAGGTTTAATTCATTTGAGAAATTAATAGAGCTGATTCCAATATCAGATAACCCTTCTACCCTGGATAATTTCTCAAGATTATTTCCGGATATATTGTATTTAAAAACCGATTGATTGGTAGCACAGAAAATGTTTCCTTCAGACAATGCAACTTTTTTTGTATGCATATAGGGAAGATGGTCTCTCCATTCTCCAATTGCTATCTGACCTTTAATAAATAATAAAGGGAGCAGTAGAAAGATTATGGATATTATTATTTTTTTCACAACAATTCGGAAAAAGATATTTATGGATTAAAAACAGGAAAAGGACTAAATTATTGTATAGGGAATTCAATATTTATGGCTTGAAATTTTTTAATTTCATTATATTTTACATTTTTAAGTTGGCAGTCGGCAGTCTCCAGTCGGTAATTCGAAGACAAAGTTTGTCATTGTTTTCTATTATGTTTAGTAAGTAAACGGATTTTGTGAACGAAGTGCTTTGTCCGCCGTAACGTAGTGAAGGCGGGAAGCAATTTTTCGATTGCCAATCCGCCAAGCGGTTTTAAACCGCTTGGCGGGTTTTCTAACTGGACTGGCGATTTAGCATTAATAAACACCTTTTTTTAAAAAACCAACAAGTTTGTTAAACGCAATAGCCCTGTGGGAAATCAGATTTTTTTGCTTAAGCTCCATTTCAGCAAAGGTTTGTGAATATCCTGAAGGTTGGAATACCGGATCATATCCAAATCCCTTTTGTCCATGTTGTGATTTTAATATTATGCCTTCAACTATTCCTTCAAAAGAGTGTTCTTTCCCGTTAATTATAAGTGAAATAACTGTACGAAATCTTGCTTTTCGATTCCTGACATTCTTAAGTTCATAAATAACACGCTTAGTATTAGCAGCAGAATTTTTTTCCTTACCGGCATATCTTGCTGAGTGAACTCCGGGTTTCCCTTTTAAAGCATCAATTTCAAGTCCGGTGTCATCAGCAAAAACATCCCTGCTAAATAATTTGTAAATAAAATTTGCTTTCTGGGATGCATTTTTTTCAAGAGTATCACCTGTCTCAGGAATATCTTCAAAGAAATCAGAATCTTTCAGACTATTAAGTTTAAAATTGTCTCCTAACAGATCCCGGATTTCCCTGAGTTTATGAGGATTGTTTGTGGCAAAGATTAATTCTTTCATATTTCGTATTCGCATGGAACTTTGACCAACTTGGTTAGCGGACAATAAGACTGAGTTTTTTCAGGTTAATTTCTATACTAACAATTATTGCTATATTTATGAAGTGCTGAAAAACCCAATATGGGTAAACAAGATATGAAATTTTTGAGAAAAAAATATAACTATTTAATAATTTTCTTCCTTCCCGGTTTATTAATGACGGGACATTTATCAGCACAAGCAATTGAAAAACAGGAGATACCTATTCCGGTTATTAATAAACTTGTTTTAGGGAATGATTCTGTTTGTTTCAATGACGGAAATTGGGTTTCAGATAATTTTGAGATTAATTTTGAAAAATCTGCTATTATTACTATTCCATTTTACTTAAATTCATTATACTTTGAGTTTAAAATGCCTGAGAATTTAAGTTCTGCTTTAAGTTTCCAGTATTTTCTTGAAGGATTTGACGACGACTGGCTCAATTTTACAATAAATAACATAAAGGAATATACATATCTGGATGAAGGAGAATATATTTTTCATGCCAGGTATTTAAGCACTGGCGGAGAAGCAGGCGAAATATTCTCATGGAATTTCAGGATTAAGCCTCCTGTTTACCGATCGAAGATTGCAAATTTTATTTATTTAATTTTTGCAGCATTAATTTTGTGGGCTATAATTAAAGCCAGAACTTTCCAATTTGCAAAAGAGCGGTATAAGCTTGAGAGAATTATTAATGAGCGAACAGAGGAAATGGTAAGAGAAATGGATAAAACAGAAAAATTGCTCGCGAATGTTTTGCCCAAAGATACTGCAGATGAGTTGAAATTAAAAGGAAAGGTTGCGAAGAAGAAATACAAAATGGCTACTGTCCTGTTTTCGGATATTCAGGGATTTACAAAGATTGCTGAAGAGATGAATCCAGAGAAGCTTATTGATGAACTTGATACTTTTTTCTATCATTTTGATTTAGTTGTTGAAAAATACAATATTGAGAAAATAAAAACTATTGGGGATGCCTATATGTGTGCCGGAGGAATACCTGACAAGAACAGGACAAACCCTATTGAAGTTGTGCTGGCTGCAATTGAGATGCAGAAGTATATGATGAATTTAAAAAAGGAAGCTAAAAGCAGAGGACAAAATTTTTGGGATATCAGGATTGGAGTACACACAGGACCGATAATTGCAGGGGTTGTTGGTCAAAAAAAGTTGTCTTATGATATTTGGGGGGATACGGTAAATACAGCGAGCCGAATGGAATCTTCAGGGGAAGCAGGGAAAGTAAATATTTCAGGATCAACATATGAATTTGTAAAAGGATTTTTTATTTGCGAATACAGAGGCAAAATGCCGGTAAAATACAAAGGGGAAATTGACATGTATTTTGTAAATGGCATTCGTCCTGAATTGTCGATTGATATGAAAGGATTACCAAATAAAAAATTCAATATACGGCTACAATTGTTAAGACTTTTAGATGTTGAGGAAAATATTCTTTCGAAGATAGAAAATGAACTGCCGGAAAGTATTAGTTTTCACAATTTATTGCACACAGTGAACGTATCAACACAGGTTGATCTTATTGGCAGAGCTGAAGGAATATCTGATGAAGAAATGATTTTTGTGCAGACAGCAGCTCTTTTCCATGATTCCGGTTTTCTTGATGGACCTGAGAATTATAAACAAACAAGTTGTTTCTATGCAAAGGATATTTTACCAAAATATGGATACTCAAATGATCAGGTAAAGACTGTTTGCGAGCTTATCATGTCTACACAAGCACCTATTTCACCGGATAGCAAGCTGGAAAAAATTCTTTGTGATGCAAATCTTGCTTATTTAGGCAGAGTTGACTTTATTGATATTATAAAAAATCAGGCTAAAGAAATGGTTTATTGTAATATAGTTTCCTCGGAAAAGGAGTGGTTTGAAAAGCAAATTGAATTTGTTAAAGACCATGAATTCTATACTGCAACTGCACGGGTACTAAGAGATGTTTCAAAAGAAGAACAGGGAAAGAAACTGGAAGAGATAATTTAATTATTTTTGCGCAGCATTTTAAACTTATTTCAAAAACATAAAAAAAAATGAAAAATATTGACTGGAAAAACCTGCCGTTTGGTTATCAAAAAACGGATCAAAACATTAGATGTTATTACAAAGATGGCAAATGGGGAGAGCCGGAAGTTTCTTCTTCAGAATATATTAATATTCATATTGCAGCTACAGCACTGCATTATGGGCAGGAAGCTTTTGAGGGGATGAAAGCCTTTAGGGGGAAAGACGGAAAAATACGTCTGTTTCGTTGGGAAGAAAATTCAAAAAGACTTAATAATTCTGCAAAAGGGATAAAAATGGCCGAAGTGCCGAAAGAGCTTTTCAAAAAAAATATATTTAATGCAGTGAAATTAAACGAAGAATTTATTCCCCCATATGGATCAGGTGCTGCATTATATATTCGTCCGCTGCTTTTCGGATCAGGACCTCGTATTGGTGTAAAACCCTCTGCAGAATATACATTTATTGTTTTCGTTACTCCGGTTGGTCCGTATTTTAAAGGTGGGATAAAACCGGTTAATATGCTGCTTTGCCGTGATTTTGACAGGGCTGCTCCGTTGGGAACGGGTAATATAAAAGTTGGAGGAAACTATGCTGCAAGCCTTGTGCCGGTTGAAATAGCACATGATAAAGGATTTGCCAATGTTCTGTTTTTAGATGCACTGGAAAAGAAATATATTGACGAATGTGGTCCGGCAAATTTCTTTGGAATAAAGGAAAATACTTATATAACACCCGAATCACCATCAATATTACCTTCAATTACAAACAAAAGCCTTATACAAATTGCTGAAGACCTGGGATTAAAAACTGAGCGCAGAAAAATTGCTTTTGAAGAACTGGATACTTTTGATGAGGTGGGAGCATGCGGAACTGCTGCCGTAATTAGCCCAATCAATTCTATTACTGATCCATTAAACAGTAAAATTTATAAGTATTGTAAAGATGGTAAGCCGGGACAGGTTTCAATGAAATTGTATGAAAAATTAGTTGGTATCCAAAATGGTGATGAACCTGATTTACATGGATGGGTTGAAGTGGTTGAATGAATAAATGCTTAAATGAGTAAATGATAAAATGAGTAAATAGTAAGAAGTAAATAGTAAATAATAAGGAATAGGAAGAATGAGAGTTGAGTAAGGTAAGTGGTTTCGTAATTTAAAACTTTAGGCACTATTCTTTTCAAACATTTAAGCATTCAAGCATTCAAGTATTTAAGCATTTAAGCATTCAAATAAGGTACTGGATAGTTAATATATTTTAATTAAAGAGATGGGAGAAAAAAAGCCGAAAATTCATAAAAGAAGATTAAGGAGTTCCTATATTTCATCTGTTATTAGTATTTCTTTAGTGCTATTTTTACTTGGGATTCTTGGTTTGCTTATGCTTAATGCTCATAAACTTTCGGTTTATGTGAAAGAAAACATAAATTTTTCAGTAATAATTAAAGATCAGGTAAAAGAAGTTGAAATAAAAAAAATGCAAAAGGAGTTAGACGCTTCCGGTTATATTAAGTCAACCGAGTATGTATCGAAAGAAAATGCAGCCAGGGAGTTGCAGGAAGACCTGGGAGAGGATTTTATTGATTTTCTTGGATATAATCCCCTGTTAGCATCTATTGATGTTTATCTTTATGCAGATTTTGCTAATCCTGATAGTATCAGTGTTATTAAGGAGGATTTGTTGTCTTACCCGATGGTAAAGGAAGTTTTTTATCAGGAATCGCTTATACATTTAATAAATGAAAATGTTAGAAAAATTGGAGTGTTTCTGTTAATATTCAGCGGCTTATTGTTCCTTGTAGCCGTAACACTAATAAATAATACAATAAGACTATCTGTTTATGCTAAACGTTTTATTATACATACAATGCAACTGGTTGGTGCAACAAGGGGTTTTATACGACGGCCATTTTTGGCAAAAAGCTCATTGCATGGGGTGCTTGGGGGACTATTCGCTATAATATTATTATTGGCACTTCTCTATTTTATACAAAATGAGTTAATAGAAATTTTCAGTTTTCGGGATGCAAATATAATAGCAATTCTTTTTACCGGAATAATTATTACGGGGATTGTTCTAAACTGGGTTTCAACATACTTTGCAGTAAATAAATACCTCAAAATGGAAGAAGATGAGCTGTTTTAGGAGCAGAGAGCTAAGAGCTGAGGGCGAAGAGAGATGAAGAGGTGAAAGGAAAAGTTGAGAATATGAGAAAGTGACCAGTAACCAGTAACATTTATAATCTTGAACATCATAACACATTATATAATAACAGATAAAAGTTGAGCACCTAAACAAATAGATTATGGCAATAAAAAAGAAGAATGAACAAACAAACTCCGGTTTTCCATTGGGCAGAGAGAATTATAAATTATTAATTATTGGATTTGTTATAATAGTTACAGGATTTCTTCTTATGATTGGAGGAAAATCAGAAAACCCCAATGAATTTCATCCTGAGCAGATATTTAGCTTCAGAAGAATAACACTGGCTCCGATTATTGTGTTATTCGGATTTGTTTTTGAAATTTGGGCTATCATGAAAAAGCCGAAGGAAGAGGAAGGTGAGTAGGTGAGTGGGGGGAAAATGAACTCGTAACCCGTAACACGAAACTCTTTAAAATAATGCATTTTCAAAATAAACTGACATTTTAATATGAGCTGGTTTGAGGCACTTATATTAGGCTTAATACAGGGGCTTACAGAATTTTTACCGGTAAGCAGCAGCGGACATCTTGAACTTGGCAAACATTTTTTACAAATTGAGTCAGAACAAAGTTTAAGTTTTACTGTAGCAGTTCATGGTGCAACGGTGTTATCTACAATAGTTGTTTTTTGGAAGGAGATCAGGGATCTGTTTTTAGGATTCATAACTTTTAAATGGAACGATGAAAATAAATATATAGTAAAAATTTTAGTGTCAATGATCCCCGTGGGAATTCTTGGCTTGTTTTTCGAAGAGGAAGTAAAACAGTTTTTTACAGGGAATATTATTTTTGTAGGTGCTATGCTTCTGGTTACAGCTACCTTACTGTCCCTGACATATTTTTCAAAATCCAGAGAGAAAAACATTTCATTCCTTAATGCTTTTTTAATAGGAATTGCACAGGCATTAGCTGTTTTACCGGGGATTTCCAGATCGGGTGCAACAATTGTAACCGGCATAATGCTTGGAAATAACAAAAAAGACATTGCACAATTTTCATTCTTAATGGTTCTTATCCCTGTAATCGGAGCAAACGTAAAAGATATATTATCCGGCGAGTTTTCCGGGGCCTCTGATATCGGGGCTATACCTATTGTTGTTGGTTTTATTGTAGCATTTGTCTCCGGACTTTTTGCATGTAAATGGATGATTAATCTTGTTAAGAAGGGAAAATTGATTACTTTCGCAATTTATTGCACGATTATTGGCTTTTTGGCAATCTTGTTAGGATGATATGTTTCCCGCAAAAATAAATGAATTTCAGGAAGGACAGGTATTAATATTCTCTAAACCACATCATTGGACCTCTTTTGATTTAGTGAAAAAAATCAAGGGAATTTTACAGAAGCAATTAAATCAAAAAATCAAGATCGGACATGCCGGAACATTAGATCCATTAGCAACGGGATTAATCATTTTATGTACAGGTAAAGCAACTAAACGAATATCCGAATTTCAGGATATGAATAAAGAATATATTGCAACAATTGAATTGGGAAAAACAACTCCCTCATATGATCTTGAAACGGAATTTGATAATAAATATGATTTCAAACATATAACAAAAGATATTTTTGAATCGGTTCTCGAAAAATTTGTCGGAGAAACTTACCAGATACCGCCTGCATATTCTGCTAAGAAGCATAAAGGGAAGAGAGCATATGAATTTGCACGCAGGGGAGTAGAGATTGAACTTAAGGCTTCACGGATTGATATTTATGAGATAGAATTATTAGAATTTTATTTACCTTTAGTGAAATTAAGGATATTGTGTAGTAAGGGAACTTATATCCGGGCTTTGGCAAGAGATATTGGGAAAGCCCTTGATAACGGAGCATATTTAAAAACATTAGAGAGAACACGAATAGGGGATTATTTTATAAATGACGCTTTTACTATAGAAAGTTTTGAAAAAGAACTTTCAAAAATTGCCATACATTATCCTGAATAGTCAACTAATAAAACCATAAGCCGATGAAAATGAAATTGTCTCAGTTTAAGTATGATCTGCCTTCAAATTTAATTGCAATTTACCCTGAAAAAAATCGGGACGAATGCCGATTAATGGTTTTACACAAAGATAGCGGTAAGATTGAACACAAAATATTTAAGGATGTTATTAATTACTTTAATGAAAGGGATATACTTGTATTTAACAATACTAAAGTCTTCCCGGCCAGGTTACATGGTAATAAGGAAAAAACAGGTGCTGAGATTGAAGTATTTTTATTAAGAGAGCTTAGCGAGGAGCAAAGGCTGTGGGATGTTCTTGTTGATCCGGCCAGAAAAATTAGAATTGGGAATAAGCTTTATTTTGGTGAGGAAGAAATACTTGTGGCGGAAGTGATTGATAACACAACTTCACGGGGGCGAACCCTGAGATTTCTGTACGACGGTCCATATGAAGAGTTTAAGAAAACATTATATAATTTGGGAGAAACCCCGTTACCGAAATTTATTAAAAGAGAAGTAGAGCCGGAAGACAAGGAGAGATATCAGACAATTTATGCAAAACATGAAGGGGCTGTAGCCGCACCTACAGCAGGAATGCATTTCAGTAAACAGTTGTTAAAACGGTTTGAGATAAAGGGGATTGAATTTGCGGAGATTACACTGCATGTTGGTTTGGGAAATTTCAGAAACGTTGAGGTGGAAGATCTGACTAAGCATAAGATGGATTCAGAGAAGATTGATATTTCTGATGAAGCATGCCGGATAATTAATAGTGCAAAAGAGAGAAAAAATGCTATATGTTCTGTCGGAACAACTGTTATGAGAACCCTTGAGAGTTCAGTATCAACCGGTGGATATGTTAAACCATTTAATGGCTGGACAAATAAATTTATTTTCCCTCCTTACGAATTCATTATACCAACAATGATGATCAGTAATTTTCATCTTCCATATTCCACTTTGTTGATGATGGTCTCAGCTTTTACCGGATTTAAAACCTTGTTTAATACTTATAAAGTTGCCATTAAAGAAGGATACAGGTTTGGGACCTATGGCGATGCGATGTTGATTATTTAAGAATTGTGATGAGGTGATGAGGTGATGAGGAAATGAGGTGATGAAATGCATCAAATATGTTTTGAATAATGGTCCGGATCAACCAGTTCCCTGTATTTTAACACAATCTTTTTAAAATCTTCCCAGGTGGGTCTTTTTAAATCAGGGTTTCTCAATAATGCCGAAGGATGAAATACGGGCATAACCAGCCGGTTATTCCAGTCGATCCACTCACCTCTGATTTTAGTTATTTTCAGATTTGGATTTATAAGTCCTTTAAGTGCTGTTGCGCCTAACAGGATAATTATTTTAGGATCAACAAGGTCGATTTGTTTTAATAGATAAGGCAGGCAAGCATCCTGTTCAGGTTTTGAAGGAGCTCTGTTGCCTGGCGGATGACACTTAACAATATTACTGATATAGACATGTTTTTCACGGGTGAAACCACAGGCAGCAAATATTTTATCAAGTAATTTACCTGACTTTCCAACAAAGGGTATTCCCTGCAAATCCTCCTCATATCCAGGCCCTTCTGCAATAACGAAAATTTTCGCATCAGGATTACCACCACCAAAAACCACCTTATTGCGGGTGCTTGACAGTGGGCATTTTGTACAATTAGAAACTTCAGATTTCAGATTTTCAAATTTATCAGTCATGACAGTGATGTTGCTATCTCTTGATTAATATTGGATTCACTTTTTCAACAGTTTTTCTGTTTCTGATTTCAAGGCAGGTAAATGATTTTTCATAATAGCCCATACGATAGAATCATCTATACTGTCATAAGCATGTATTATACGATTTCTAAAACTTATAATTTGTTGGATATGATTTAATTCAAATTTCACATTTGCTTTCTTAAATCTATTAGCAGCTTCTCCTATTATTACCAATTGTCTTTCAACTGCACTTTTCGTTTTAGAATTTGACTGGTAATCGAAGAAATTTTCGGTATCAATCATAAATTCTTCAATCAAATCAATTGCCTGCTGAATGTCAGACAGATACTTTTTCGCTTCGTCTGTCATAGATTAATTGTTTTGTTTGTTCAATATTTTTCCTTAGAAAAGGATTTTTAATGGGTTGGTCTGAAAGCAAATCAATTTTTCTCGTAAATAATTCTTCTAATTCAGTCCACAAGTTCATGAGGTTTTCTCCTTTTTCAATAGGAGCCAATTTTTCAAGTTCGGCAATCAGATCTATATCACTTGTTTCCGGATTAAAATGACTTGAAATAACTGAGCCAAATGCATAAAGTTTTTCAACCTTATACTTACGACAAAGTACTTTTAGTTGGTAAATTTTATTTTCAATTATCGGATGTAATTTATGAACCATTACCGTCTGTGCTTTTCTCTTTTTCAAGTATATTTTTAAGGTCAATTGAATTCTGAGGCAAGTTGTTTTTCGAAATTTCCCAAATCATTTCATAGTCTATTCCAAAGTATTCATGTGCAATTAGGTTTCTTAATCCATACATCTTTTTCCATGGAATTTCAGGATATTTGTCTTTTATTTCAGGAGTTATATTCTTTGATGCTTCGCCAATAATTTCAAAATTCCGAATAATTGCATCAACAACCAAATAATTCATTTTAAATTCTCTGAACCCCATTTCTCCAATATATTCTTCAATTCTTTGCATTGAAGTCAACATGTCTTCAATGTATAAATTGTAGTCTCTGCTTATTGATGTCATATATATTTTACACTATTTAAAATAATTTGTCTTAATTGTTTTTTTAATGCTTTTTCTGAAACTAAATCAACTTTTAGTTCTAATTCTTTTTCCAGTAATTCCTGAAGGTCAAAAAATTCCCAACCCAGTGGTTTTTTGAAATAAACCAAAATATCAATATCTGAGTCTTTATTTTGCTCATTACGTGAATATGATCCAAAATAACCAATTCTCTCAACATAATATTCTTTATTGAGTATTGGTTTTAGTTCTTTTAGTTTATTTTCTATATCAATTTGAGTATTCATATTACAAATTTACAATATTCTTTGAAATGCTTGTCATGTCTTTTGTTTTCTTTGCATTGATGGTAATGAAAAACATATACAATAAAGGGAACAATTAACCACCAATTTCGTAGAATGATAAGATGTATTCCATTGATATACTTAATTGGCTGATACAGAGTAGTTAATTAATTTATATAAATTAATTAAGATTGACATACAAAAAAGACTTATTATCACTATTTTGGGCATCATTTTAATTATTAAAATAGAAGCATACATAAATCTTTGATACATGATAGGTTTGGTGCAACCATTATTGCATTAATTAAGTCTTAACTGATAGTATAAACAACAGGTTTTTTACCTGTAAAAAAATATTATAATGTCATTAATAAATCATAGTCTTACGGTAGCTCCATAACACTATGATCTTAATGGCATTTTTTTTTCATCGACCTTAAAAAAAAAGATACAAGGTCGGGTGAAAAAAATTTGTTTAAAAAAAATTGAAATATCAACAAGGAGGTATATTATGGATACATTATTTAGCAAATCTTCCGCAATTTCGATTGTTAAAAAAGGGAAGACAAGAAGAATGAAAAGTATCTCTCGTTTAAAAATCTTTTCATCTGTAGTGATCCTTTTAATGGCCATAGGTTTACAAAAATCTTATGGGCAAGGTGTAGGTATAAGTGAAACTTCTATTGTTCCGCACGCCTCATCAATTTTAGAGCTCAGATATACATCCGGGTCATTTAAGGGATTTCTGGCGCCAAGGTTGACTACAGCTCAGAGAACCGCCATTACAAGTCCGGCTGCCGGTTTATTGGTTTATGATACCGATACAAAATCCTTCTGGTATTATGATGCCGGTTGGCTTTCTGTTGCAGCAAGCCAGTTTGGTGTCTCCAACCAGGTTCTTGGCATGAATGCCGCAGGAACAGCAAATGAATACAAAACATTAAATGGAACAGCAAATATAGTAGTTACTCATGCCGTGGGAAACATAACTCTTAATACAATACAGGATATCCAGACTGGGTCTTCTCCGACATTTGCAGGATTAACTTTAACAACTCCACTTGCAGTGCCAAGCGGTGGTACAGGACTATCTTCCATTACAGCCAACAACCTCCTTTTTGGCAATGGTACAGGAGCTATTTCTTTATTAGCTCCCGGAGCAACAACTGGTGCAATTTTAATGAATACAATAGCCGGTGCACCAGGCTGGTCACTTTTAAACAACCTTCCTTCATCAGCTGGCATCTTACGTATTGCCAATGGTGGTACAAATTCAGGCGGACCTTTGTCTGGTTTTTCCATAATGATATCTAATGGTAGTGCTATTGTTCAGGGTGCTCCTGGTACAACAACAACAGTGTTACATGGTAACGCTGTGGGACCGCCTACTTATGGACAAGTTGTGACAATTGATATTGCTGACGATGCAATTACAAACGCAAAAATGGCGGACGATGCAATTGGTAATGCGGAAATGTTAGATAATGCCATTACAACTATAGAAATTGCGCTTAACACAATTATTGCTGACGATATCGCTACCGGCGCAGTTACTACTACAGAAATCCTTGATGGCACTATAGCAAATGTTGATTTAGATAAAGTGAATATTCCTTTAAGTGGATTTGGCGCTGCTGCTGCAGCTGTTGATCTTGGGAGCCAACAAATTAATAACCTTACTGATCCTACACTTGCTCAGGATGCTGCTACCAAAAACTATGTAGACAACTCAATCAATACCAATGATGATCTGGCACAAGGGAATATCTGGGTCGGTGATGCTACAGGAAACCAAAGTGCTGTTGTTGCTTCTACTGACGGTGCTATGTTAATTGGTAATGGAACTACCTTAAATAGTGTAGATATTACAGGTGACATTGACATTGACAATGCCGGTGATGCCCAAATACAAGCTAATGCAGTTACAACTGCAGAGATCGCTCTCAATACAATTCTTGCAAATGATATTGCTACCGATGCTGTCGACTCAGACGAGATCATTGCTGATGCTGTGGGGAGCTCTGAAATTGCTACCGGCGCAGTTACTACTACAGAAATCCTTGATGGCACTATAGCAAATGTTGATTTAGATAAAGTGAATATTCCTTTAAGTGGATTTGGCGCTGCTGCTGCAGCTGTTGATCTTGGGAGCCAAC
>Ga0307992_1000155_pt1 | contig 43897 bp, 52 predicted proteins | sample EllFjometagen133_FD_203162 | JGI IMG/M metagenome (GOLD analysis project Ga0307992, IMG submission 203162) | Marine microbial communities from Ellis Fjord, Antarctic Ocean - #133 | ecosystem: Environmental > Aquatic > Marine > Unclassified | place: Southern Ocean | collected 2014-10-08
AGTTTCAGTTTTTGATTGAAAGTTTCAGTTTTTGATTGAAAGTTTCAGTTTTTGATTGAAAGTTTCAGTTTTTGATTGAAAGTTTCAGTTTTTGATTGAAAGTTTCAGTTTTTGATTGAAAGTTTCAGTTTTTGATTGAAAGTTTCAATCAAAGTTCCTTAAGCACTGTCAAAATAAGCTAAAAATAGGACATTTTATAAAGAAAACTGGGAACAGATAGAAAAGTTTTTAAATCAGAGAGCAATTATTTAAGAAATTGTGTGTAATTTGGGAGTTGATGAGGAAATTAACCTGAAATCAAACCAAAACAACAAGATTAATATAATTAAATCAAATTATATTCTTCAATTATCAATGAATATAGATAATCATATGATTGGAGCATCTAAGTCATTTTATTCTCTAAAAAAATGCTTATTATTATTAGAAAATTTATGTAGTTTATTGACTATAAGTGACAAAAAAACTGCTATAAAATTAAAGATAGTATTAATCAATAAAATAACTAAAATTTCTAAGACAAAATATGTTATGATTGATGTTGATGATGCCAGAAAAAGATTAGAAGAAATAAAATCTAAAGTTGTTGAAAATAAGAATGTTGTTAAGTTTGATAAGAACAGATATAGGATAATTATTGATAATTGTATTTCACATTCAGTTGATAAAAGAGGATTTTCTATAGATGCTCCCGATTCAATGGATAAGATTATTATCAAATTAAAGAATATGATGTCTACCATAATCAAAGAAGAATCTGATTCATTTGTTGTTTATTTGAACGATAAGAATATTTCAACACACAGAGTTATGGTTCAGAAGGTTAAAAATATAGATGGAATTGTTCATTATATAACAAAAAGTTTCAGTATTATTTTTCCAAATGTTTCAAGTTTAGAAGTTGTATCATTGATAATTAATAAAATTGGAGGTCTTAAAAATGAATGAAATTATTGCAATGTCTACGGCATTTATAATCACTTTTTGTATGATTTTATTAACAAAAACTAAATCATATATTGCAGCTAGTGGTAATGTTTTAACTATTTTATTGTTATTATTTACGATGACAATGGTAGGATTTGGTATTGGTAAATTGTTTGGAATGATAAAACCAAAGAAAAAGAAACAAGCACATCATAAACAACATAATGATTTTATACTGGATGAAAAAAAATGAAAAAAATAATAATAGTTTTGTTGATATTATCATTAATTTTTATTCCTAATGTAATAGCATCTACACCAAGTTTTAGTGTTACAGAACTATTAGAAGATTCTCTTAATAATGGAGAAAGCAATTTTGGAGATATATTATTTGTTGAAAATACATATATAACAGATTATCATCCTATGTCTATAATACAATCTGGAGCTTTTCAAAAATATGATACATTAAATTGGTTGGGTTTAAATTCTGTTAAAATAGTAGCTCCTAATTTACAAGAGACAATTTTAGTTAATGGTTCACAATATTATTTTACACAAACAGGAATTCATCATATTACTTCATTAGTTAATTCTTCAGAGACTAATTTAATAACAATTAGTCAAGAAGATGATAATATTGTTAATATAAATAATATTGTTGTTCCTAATGGATTTGAAGTATTATTTTCAACTACAAGTTTTATTTTAAATAATGAAAGAAATGTTCCAGTTGATATAATAGTCGACGATGATGTTGAAAATGGGGATTATTCTTTATCATATGATGTTAATAATATTACATATACAAAAGATGTTGAAATACTTGAAAACATTAATTGGACAATGGATGATGATAATTTTACTAATAATCCAACCATAAAAGCTGGTGAAGGTCAATATTTAGGAAGAGTAATTATTGAAAATATTGGAAATCAAAATATTGAAATAGTTGTAAGTAAGTCTGGAAATAATACAGGAATGATTGGTATTCCACAACCACAAACTTTATATCGTAAAAATATAATGAACCTTGATTTTCAAGCACAAGTTTCTACTATAACAAGTGCTGGAGAATATGATATTACATTATTAATTGTTGGTGGTAATATTTCTAAAGAAATAGAAATGACAGTTACGATTATAGACGCAATAAATCCTATAATTGAAAGTATTAATTTTTCTAGTGATAAAGTATTTGTTGAAAATGAAATAAGAGTTATTGCAACAGATAATGATGATGTTGTTAAATTAACACTAGAATATGATAATAAAGATATAGAATTTGAAAAAGACGGAAATTTATTTACAAAAACAATAGAGTTTACAAAATTAAGCAAATATATATTAAATTTTTGTGCTGAAGACGAAGAAGGTAATGTTGTTTGTGAAGAAATTAATAAAACTTTTATAAAAGTAGATGTTATTGAAGGAAATCAAAATGTATTAAATATGGATTCTATGAGATATGGAAAATATTCAAGAATTTATTTATTTAATATAACAGAAAATACAAATGAAGATGTTATTGTTAATTTGTTTAGTTATGATACAATACCAAATCTTAAAAATAATACTATTCCTGTATTTAGAATAGTTAACCAAGATGGAAGCATTAAAAACTTTGGAAAATATGATAATGAAGTTAGATTAAATTCTATTGGAGAATATTTTTTTGAAGTTAGAGCTGATATAGAAGTTGATATAACAGGAATATTAAGAATAGAAATGGAAGAACAATATAAGGAAATTGAAGATATTACATTTAATGTTGATTTTAAAACATATGATGTTCCAAATGATTTTTCTGTTCCTTGGATAAATGGTCGAGATATGATTTGTAAAGTTGAAGATACAGGAAATTTAGATACTTCTTATTATGATTGTAGTTTAACATTTCCTATTGATACACGAGCGGAAGATATTTCTATACCAACAACTGTTGGTGAAAAAAATCAAATTGAAGGAATTGCAGATAAAGTAAGAGACGAACTTTCAAAATCAAAAAGTAATAGTGGTTGGGTAATTGGAATTACTATTGCTTTATTACTTATAGTAATTTTATGGGGATTATATTATATATTTTGGTTTCGTTATATTAGATTTAAAACTGGTAAGGAGGATAAAAAATGAATAAAATGCCATTAGTGATATACTTGGACATTGGCCTTGTAGGAACTTTTAGTAGATGGGTAGAAAAATCTACAGAAAAAAATTATAGATATTTAGAATATATACCTTTGAATTGTATTCCACCTAAAAAAATAATACTTTCAAAAGGAATTCATACAGACCATATTCATACTTTAGATGCTACAAGTAATGTTAAAGGTGTAGAAAGAGTTATTAAATTAATTTATACCGGAGAACAAGGTTCTATTATTGCAAATATTTTAAAATTTGATAATGAAAAACTTATTGTAGACTTAAGAGAAAAAAATAAAAAATTACAAATGCAAATTGCAACTTCAAAACAACAAGCAGAAGATGCTATGAGTGGAGTTGGTAAAACAATGGCAAGTATGAAAAGTGTGGTAAAATCTACATCACCACCATCAAGTTTTGATGGAGAATTTTCAAGGAATAGATTTAGTCAAGAAAATTCAGAAAGACAACCTTATGATGATGGGTATGATGATTTTTAGGAGGGAAAAATGGACTTTGAAACTTTAAATAATAAAACAAAAGAAGAAGATAATAAAAGTGAAATTAGAAAATTATTAGATGAATTAAACGAATCTGTAATTGGTTTTGAAAATTATAAAAAATATTTTGATAAAGTTATGAATTCAGATAAAATAATTATAAGTCAAATAGATAATTTAACTTTTATTATTGAAGAACATAAACGTAAATATAGATTAATGGTTAGTAAAGATTCATTTAAACAATTAGCAGCAGATGGTTTAATATCAAAAGAAGTTTTTGAAACCTCTCGAGCAATTTATAGAACTTTGCTAGAAGCATATAGTTGGAAAACATTACAACAAGAATTATTTAGTATAATTTTTAAAAAGATTTTTAGCGTTCTTGATGATGCTAAAGCGTTAGATATTAAAAGAGATGCTTTAAAAGAAATGAGAGAGATGCAAAAAGCGATGCAAGAAATGTTTATTACAACTATGGAAAATATGGGCAATATGTTCAAAGAGCGAGTTGATATGAAACTTCAGAGTTATGATGAAAAATTATTTAATCTTGTTATGATGAATGATGAAGAACATAGAAAAGATAGGAATGATATTTTTAGAACTATGAAAGAAATTATTCTTGCAACAAATAATATTAACGAAGAAAAGAGAAAAGAAATTATTGAAGCTTTTGGTGGAGAACCTTTACCATCAAAAGCTTCTATATTATATAAAAAATCAAATAAAGAAGAATCACATAAAGAAAAAATGGATAAATTATATAAAGAAAATCAAGATGTTTTTACAAAAGTAGGAGAAGAAATGTTGGTTGGTGGTTTAGAAGATGACGATGAAGATGATATTGATATAAAAATGAAAGAGAGGAATAAAAAATGATATATTTACACGTGTATAGATTAATGAAATCCCCTTCTGGGAAAGTAAGAATGCATAGAGTTAAGCTTAAAGAGGTAATAAAATGGCCTAATGATTTTACAGGTATTAATATTTTTAGTCCTATAGCTTGGAGAGAATATTTGGCTAATGTTTATATGTTGCCTAATGGTAGAAGATTACCAGATAAATCTGAAGATGGTGATGATTTAATTTATGTAGTAAAGGCAGTTGGAACTTCTAGACTTATGCAAGAACATTTTGATATGAAAACAGGATGGGGCGGTAAAGCTGCTCAAGTATATTTATTTCCAGGATATTTTGAAACCGGAGAAAGAAAAGATGCAAAAATATATGGAAGAATTCGAAAGGTGAAATAAATGTTTAATGTATGTATAGGGTCATTTTATTTAACGTTTTTTATAATATTTTTATTAAAAGACTCTTTATTATTTTTAGCATTAAAACATTCTGATGGAAAATTAGAAGATATGTTTAAATTAATGTTATTATTTGATTTGATAGTATTTTTTGCTTTACCATTAATAGGAGTAATAGGAGCAGGAATTTGTTAAAATGAAATGGGTAATAATTAGTTCAACAATAATATTAGGATTATTAGTTCTTTTTAGTATTATCGCTGGATTTTTTAATGGTTGGTCTTTTTTTGGAATAATATTTTGTGCTTTAATTTATTTAGGCGGATATTTATATGTTAAAATTGGTATGGATAACAGAGCAAGTGATTTAGATACAGTATTACAAAGAAGACAAAAATTTGAATTTTGTTGGGAAAGAATTAATGAAATATTAAAATCAATGGCCGGTGGTCAAGGAATAGAATGGGCTAGTGGTGTTGGAAAAAGGTCAGGAATTAAATCTTATTATGATGGAGTTCAAAATAAACCTTTTAGAAGTGTTATTGCACATTTAGAAAATACTCAACAATTAGTTATAATTATATTTGATATAGAAGGCGATGATATTTCTGAATTTATAACAAATCCTTCTGCAGAATTAATTGATAATCCGTTTTTAAATTTTAGGCCATATGCTAGAAGTGTAGAAAGAGAAGAGGGTTTAGATAGATATGGTGGACACAATGGCTTAAGAAGTGGAATGGATTATAGAAGAAATTCATCTCAAAAAAGAAGAGGTTTCTCAATAAACGTAGAAGATGGATTTGGAGATTTTGAAGGTGGCCAACAAAAAACTACACCTAAAAAAAATATAGTAGATAATGCTATTGATAAATTAAAAAAATAAAATGAAAAAATTTAGTGATAATATTAAATCTTTAAAAACTTTTGGAAATAAATATTTTAAAAGTGAATTATTCATACCAGAACCAAAAGTTATAAAAGAAATAAAATATGGAAAAAATCATTTACAAGTTGCTAGAAGAATAAGTGATGGAAGTATTTATTATTTAGATTTAACTGAAGCTTGTAGAATTCTTGTTGTTGGTGCCACCCGTAGTGGTAAAACATACTGGATGCGCGCAATAGCTGATAGATTAGTTCAAACAGGAAGAGACTTAGTTCTGTTAAGTGATGTTAAGAATGAATTTTGGAGTTCTATTGACCCAGTTCAAGAAAAATTTAGAGGAGGATTATTAGAAGGTGAAGCACCAACAGGAATGAATGTTGTAACATTAAGACCAACATTTTTTAAATCTGTAAAACCAGAAAAACATTCTAGTAATTTCTGGTATTCTGTTGATATGAGAGCTTTAAGTAAAGCAGATTTTATGACTATGATGAATGTAGACAAATTAACTTTAAATCAAAAAGTTTCTATGGAATTAATTTATCAAGAATTAAAAAATAGATATGAAATAGATGATGATTTGGATTTTTCTATTGAATTGATTAATGATATTATTGATAGTATTGAAGAATTATCTAGTATTCAAAAAAATTCTTTAAAATATAAATTTAAACCATTAGAATATTCATTTTTCTTTGAAAAAGAATATCAGAGAAGTATTGTTGCATTAATTAAAAAAGGATATGTTCCAGCAATAAATGTTGAAAATTTTGATTCTTTTGGAGATAAAGGAGCATTTTTATTTCCACACGTAACTTTAAGTATTGTTCTTAGAGAAATTATCGATGCCAGAAGAGAAGGAAAAATAAGACCTTTGTGGATTGTAATGGATGAAGCTTCAAGATTTATTGCTAATAAATTAAATTCATCTTTGAAGGATAATATTTTGACTTCAGTAGATTTGGATGCACGTTATAATTGTTCATATATTTTTGCGGCTCAAATTGTAGAAGATGTTCCAGATGCAATTTTAAAGCAATCTAAATATATTTTTATACCAAAAACAGCTGACATTTCAACAATTAAATTTATTTTAATTAATACTGGAATGACTAAGAATATTCAATCAACAATGAATGAAGCATTTAAATTAAAAAGAAAAATGAAAAAGCATAAATATTCTTGGATAATAATCAATAGAATGGATGGAACAATGGAATTAGTAATGCCATTATCTCCACTCTCAAATCATCTTGAGACTGCTAAGTAGGTATAAATTTTAGGAGAAAAGGTTTATATATAAATGAAATAAAGATAATAGAATGGTAAAAATATCATATATTAAAGGTATTATTATGGCTATACTGGTAGGTGTAGGTGGTTGGGCTTTATTTACACTAATTAGATTATTAATACAAAAATTACTTTCTAGTATTGGAATTAATAGTGAAATATTGCAAGTTTTTATAATATTAGTTTTAGTGATTATATTATTATTTACATTGGGATTTACATTTAAGAAATCTCTTAAAAAATTACTTTAAGGTGAATTAGATATGAAATATAAAACAGAGGTAATGTCTCATTCAGTTATTCAAGCTGAATTTTATTATGACAATTTATCTCATCCAGCACAAGCTGTAAGAAATGTAGTTAAAAAAATGAAAGGCAAATTTAACTACTTTTTAGTTTTAGTAGTTAATGATTTAGGTAATACTTGGAAATTCTCAGTAATGAAAAAACCAGATGGAAAATTATATGTTAGACTTATAGAAAAAAGCAATTATTATCTTACTAGAGATGAATTAGATATGATTTTTACAGGAAATAGACCAATATTTAGGAGTATAAACAAATGAATAATTGGAAAATAATTTTAACTAAAGATATTAAGAATAAATTAATTTATGCTAATCGTGAATATCAAGAATTTAAAATTAATGGTTGTATGATTCATTTACAACAAGCCGGTAATAAATTATTTAGCACAGTAGAGAATTATTTTATGTTAAAATACGATAAGAGAGTTGTGTCTTATCAACAAGTTAGAAAATTAATTAGTAATAATATCAATGATAGAAAATTATTACAAGATTCTTTTCATTTACATAAATTTTATTATAATGCTACTTTACATATTGATATTATAGATGCCGAAGAATTGTATTTAAGTGTTTTTAAAAGAATTAAACAAAGAGTAGATAGATTATAATTAGAGGTAAATAATGAATATGAAACATATAAATTTAACATTAATATTGATTATAGTTATATCTTTAGCTTTATTAACAATAGGTTTCGGAGGTATGTCTGTTCTTGAAGATGCAGATAATCCTTATTGTATATCTGATATTGGTGGTGGAGAATGTAATTTATTAGTTAAACTTCCTACTGGAGAAAAATTAGATTCTGGATTCTCATTCGATATTGATGTTCATTCTATTCCAGATTTAGAGTTTAGTGAAGAAATTGAATTAAATGCTTTTGTTCACGGTGGACCATATTATGAAAAATCAAGTTTAACAAGATTTTATAATGAAAATTCTTATCCTTCTTTATATTTTATACCAGATGAATATTATAATAATCCTTATCAAGTTAAAATTAGAACAGAAGCAACAGCAACAGGACGAATGAGAAGTGATGGAAGATTATATATGAGATTAGAAGCCGGATATATTAGAAATCCTTATATGTCATCTGAAGTTGAAATTTGTGATTTTCAAGATAATTCAGATTGTTTGTTAATTAATAATTATTATGTTTATAGGTCTTATATTTATGAAACAAGACCTGTTATAGGAACAGGACAAATAACTAGAATTGCTTATGATGCAAACTCTTTAAGTTTAGATGAAGATGACCCACAAACAACTAGATTATTAAAAGCAGAAGGAATAATAAATGGAAATGTTATTCCAAAAGATAATGCAGTAATTTATGTTCAAAGACAAATAGCTGAAAAATATTATTCTGCTAGTTCAAAAAGTTTTGCAGAACCAAAACTATATACTTCTTATAAAGAAAATCATTTAATTACAAATTTAAGAGTTATGATTGGAGACCAAATTTTAAAAATATATCCAGGAATTACAGAAGATGGTAGAATTTATTTACCAGATATGTCTAATGAAATTAATGATTATTGTGGAAGAAACATAGGTTTAGACAGAGAATGTTTAGTTTATATTAAATTTATTACAGAAGATGGTGGAAAAATTTCTATTGCATCAGAATTAGGAAAATTAATTCCGATTCCAGAACCAATAGAAATTAATAATACAATTGACCCAACTTTACCAGATAATGATTTTGATTTTGGTGTATGGGGAATTACTGGTTGGGTATCTTTAGATTTTAAAAATAATCCTGTTAATACAAGTTTTACTATTATTGTTGTTGGATTAGTGGTTGGTTTAATAATATTTTTTATATATAAAAAAGTGAAAAAATGAAAGTTGGAAATTTATTAATATCTATATGGATAGGAGTTTTTGTAGTTTTAGCTATTATGGCTACAACTGGAAGTTTTTCTGTTATTGGTGAATTAGAAAATTCAAATTCTGTTTGTGAAATTAATGATGAAACTGGTGGAGAATGTAATTTTAATTTAACACTTCCATTGTATAGAGAAGTAACTTCTTATAAAATGAATTTAGATTTTGATGATGCTCCTAGTGTATATTCAGATGAAATAGAATTAACTGCTTTTGCTTCAGTAAGTGGCATAGAAGAAGATGATAAAGAGGACCCAACTAATGAAGAAGAATTAGAAACCAATTATGTTTATTTTTATAGAGTTCCTAGTTCTTGGCCAGATGAAGATATTTATTCTATTAGGTTTAAAACAGAAACAACAGGAACAATAAAAAGAACACATACTAGTGCAGATGGCGAACTAGAAATTAATTCAAGATATATTAATAAACCATATTTGGGTTCAAGTATTTCTAAATGTTCAACATATTCGTCTTGTAGTGGAATTGTTTATTTAATTGAAAATTATCCTTATAAAAGGTCTCCTTATGAAATGAGATTTAGAATAAATTTTGATGTATATGCTCCAGGAGATAATGACCGATTTGAAACTAGAAATTTAAATGAATTATATTCTGGTAAAATATTTGATTCCGGAGAAGTATTAGTTAGTGAATTAAATTTATTAAATATTACAAATTTAAAAACAGAATTATTATTATTATCACATATTGAAGTATATGAACATTGGAAAGGTTATGTTGATTGGTCAGTTATTAAACCACCAAAAACATATATAAGTTATGCAAAAAAATTAAGACCAGATAATGTTGATATAAAAATAGGAGATACAATTTTTCAATCTGGAATTAGAGATACTAATGAAACAATTATAACAAATGATATGACCACTATAATTAATGAATATTGTTTAAGAGAAACTTCAGTAAAAGAATGTGTAGTTCCAATTACAATTATTAGTGATACAGGTGGGAAAATTACTTTTAGTGGTGAATTAGCAGAATTGTTGGCTAGAAATGATTATATTCCTGAAGAAGTTATAGATATTCCAACTATATCAGAAGAATCAGATAATTTAATTACTGGTTATATTTCAGATTCATTTGATTTTAAAAATAATCCATTACAAACTAGTATTACTCTTGGTGTTATTTTTATATTTGGGTTAGTTGTAATTTATTTAATTTTAATTAAAAAGAAATAACGAGGTTAAAAATGAAAATAAATAAAAAATTTTATATTTATTCTGTATTAGCAATATTTATAATCATAGGAGTATATTTTTCTGTAACATCTTTTAATATTTTAGGAGATAATGATAAACAGATGTTTGATGATATGAGTTGTAATGTTCCAATAGATTGTTATAATGAATTTATAGATGTTGGTTTTCCTAAAGCAGATTTAGATGCAGAATTAATTGATGCAGAATTAATTTGTGAAAGTAATATCTGTGGGGTGCAATTAAAATGAAAAAAATATTTTTAATATTTTTAATTTTAATTATTTCAATTTCATCAGTTTCAGCTATAAGCATTTTATCTTCTTCACAAATTGATTTTGATAGTAATAATCCATTATATGCTGGACCAGCTTTTGTTGTTTTAGGGGTTGAGAATGGTGGAAGAGATTTAATAACTTGGTCTATGTATAATTTTGCAGAAGAATTAGATAATGATTATACTATGACTAGAAGTGGAACTATTTCTTCAGAATTTGAAACTGAAGGTTGGACATATCCAACTGATTCTGAATCAACTGTTTATGGTGCAAAAGAGATTGGAGCTAAATGGACTTTATATCCTTCTTCTTGGTGTAATGATTTGGGCGGTAATTTATATATTACAAAAACAAATGCAGTATATTTTTCTTGTATTAAAATATATCCTATTGGATATTTTCATAGTTTAAAAACAGGTGAATATGATTATAATGTTGAATATACTTTAGATATTAATAATGTTGGTTCTGATAAATTTGTTTTAACAGAAACAAATCCTACTGGTGGAAGAATGATTGGAGATAAAAATTGGTTTCAAGCAATAAGACAAACTGATGGAGTTTCTCGTTATTCGGACCCAGATATAGATGATAAGATGTGGTTATATTGGGATTTAGGTGCTGTTAGGTGGAATACGATTTTACCTGTTAGTGAACCAAATAGACTATCATATTATTCTGTTATGAATCATTTATTAGAATGTCCAGATTTATTTGGTGTTGGAGATATAGCCAAACAATGTTTAGATAGATTAGATAATGAAAGAAATAATATAATAAATTATAGATATTTTAGTGATGTAAATGTTTTTGGTAAATTAGATAGTAATGGGAATATAATACAATCTTCAGTTCCAACAGAAATTAGTAATGAGTATGGTCAAGGAGTTGGAGCAGTTACATTTGATAATGGAAATATTTATAGAAATCCAATTGTAACTTTAACAATTAATGCAGATAAATTAGGAGTTTATAGAAGTTTTGGTAAAGCTGATATTATTAATATTGATTATCCTTTAGAATTAAAATCAGGAACAACTGATTATATTGATATTAAAGTTAAAGAATTAGGTATGGGCGATATGGATGCTATAATAGAATTTAATTGTCGTGATTTTAGTATATCTGGTTTTAATCCAAGATTTAGTTTAGATAAAGGAGAAACAAAAACAATATCCGGACGAATTTCATTTACAGGAAATACTATTGGATGTAATGATTTTGATTGCACACTTACAGTAGGAAATACAAATGCAGTTGGAATAGATGATTCATATAAAATAGATATAAATGTTTGTCCTCCATCTGAATGTGCTATAGAAGGTTCATCTATTTGTTTTGGAAATATTCTTAGAGTTTGCACAAATGTAAATGGAGTATTAAAATATGGACCAACCGTTGTTTGCGAAAATGGTTGTAAGATTGATGGAAATACTGCATATTGTTTAGGAGAATTAGGTTATTGTGGTGATGGTATTTGTGGTCTAGATGAAGGCGGAGTTAAAGAAACGGTTGCTAGTTGTAGAGAAGATTGTTATATTCCACCTCCACCACTTAAAATAGATTGGGTATTAGTTGGATTTGTTGCTATTGGAAGTATTTTAATATTAGTGGCAGGATATTTAAGATTAAAAAAAGATGGGTATTTTAATTAAAAATGACTGAAGTATGTTTAATTAATATATTAGGTGCAAAAGCTTTATGTATTCAAGAATATGTAATTTATGGTATATTATTAATTTTTGCTGGAATACTTATAGCTACATTCATTCAAGGCCAAATGGGCAAGAAAATTGGTTTAAGCTTAATTATTATAGGGTTAATACTTTCTATAGGGTTCTCATTAATTGTATCATTATGGACTAATAGTGTGGCTTTTAGATATATTTCTATAGGTGCTATAACTTTTATTGTTGCAATGTTTATTTTATTTCAAGGTAAATCGACAAATCCAATTAAAACTTAAAATGGTAGTTATTAATGAAAGAGATGGTATATTTACTTTAGAAGGTGAAGAGTTTTCTATTAAAATAGATAATAATAGAAAAATCTATGTAAAGAAAAAAAATGAAAATAAATTTAATAGTATAGGCAGTGAATTAGATATAGGATACACAGCAGAAGAAAAGAAGAAATACATATATAATTTATATCTTAGTTTAAAAGATAGAGCACAAGAAATGAATAAAAATAGTGACCAGGAACAGAAACATATATAAACTAGTAGTGTTTATTCCTATATATGGTTGAGAACAATACGTTTACAAAAGATATGAAAAAAAAAATTGTTATTGATTTTCTTAAAGAACATAATAATATTGGTTTTTCTATTGGCGAATTAACTAGACATTTAATGACGGATTTATTATATACTGGTTCATCTTCAGCTGGAGCTTCTATGAGAAAAATGTTAAATATTCTTGAAGAAGATAATTTAGTTTATTTTAAAAAAATTAAAGGAAAACGAGGAAGTCAGCTTATGAAGGTGTGGTTTTTAAAAGATGAAATTTAAAATATTTTTAGAAAAAAGTAGAAAATCAAATGGTGAGAAGTTTTTACCTAAAACAGTTAAATTATATGTTTCTATTATAGAAAGATTTAAATTTAAATTTTCTAATGATTTATCTAAAACAATTGAAGAAATGAATGACATTATAAAAGTTAATATGAATCCTTATGTTCGTTCAGCTTTTAAACAATATCTTATTTTTCTTGGTTTACCAGAAGAAGATAATAGATTGATGTTATTAAAAAAAACTAAAAAAAGAGCAAGTGCTTTAACTAGTATTAGAGTATTAGGTGAGAAAAGTATTCCTATAAAAGATTTAAAATTATTATATTCTCAAGTTGATGATGAATGGAAATTAATTATAGGGTTTTTATTTGATACAGCTGTTAGAGAATCTGAATTCTTAAATGTTTGTTGGAAAGATATAACTTTTAAAAATGCAAATAATATTGGAGCAGAAGTCAGAGTGTTTGGAAAAGGTGGAAAATTTAGAACGGTTTATTTAAGTAAAAAAATAACTACATTATTAAAAAATCTTAGAATCGGATTAAATGATTTAGATAAACTTTTTGTATTTAAAATGGATGATGGAAAGTTATATGTTAGACAAGAGAAAGCTTTAATTGATAAGATGAGAAAATTAACAAAAAAATATTTAGGAAAACCATATACAATTCACGCATTTCGCCATACTAAAGCACAGGATTTAGCAAATTCAGGAGCAGATGTCGGAGGTATTAGTAATTTATTAGGACATTCAAATTTTTCTACAACACAAATTTATATTAAAAGTTCAAGTGCAATTTCAAAAAATATGTATGAAAAATATTCAGAGGAATTATAATGATAGTTTTTAGATTATTTTTTAAATATTTAGGAAGATTCTTTAAATTTTTTTTTAGATGGGGAGCCATTTTACCAGCAGGATTATTTATTGTAACTGAATTTTTTATTAATTTAATTAGAGCTAATTTTACTTATGCTTTTTCTGAAACAGCAAAAACATTATTTTCTGCAGAACTTGTTATTAATGAAATGGTTCATTTAGCAATAGCTAATTCTAGTTCTTATACAATAATAAGTTTTATTAGAATATTAATTTCATTATATATTTTATATGCATTAGTTAAATTTATAGGAAAAGTATTAATAAAATTTACAGGTTCTCAAGCAGAAGCAATGGCTTATGTAGTTGGATTAATTATTGTTGCAATTATTGAGATTTCAGCTATTGCAGTTATAGATAAGCAATTTGGTTTTTTTCCAATTTATAATGGGCTTATATTCTTATTTATGAACTTAAAACCAGTAATATTTAATATATTTAGCTTTGGAGTAGCATCTAGTAATATATCTAATATTGTAATTAATACAACAAATACAACAGGAATGACATTAGGTTTATTTTTTAGGAGAAAAGATATATAAATGATTTTGCTTAAATAATATATAATTGTTCAAAAAAGAATCCCAATAAGAGCAATTATCTAAAAGAAATGTAAGTAAGTAATAAAATATAAAGTCCCAAAATATATTTTTGAGCAAACTTGTCTTTAAGATTTGGGGAATTATGAGGGAAACCGAAAATGAAAAGCAAAGATGTCCAAATATTTATGGTCATTCTTGTGGCAGCTATTTTAGTAACCGGCTCTATTGCATTTTTTGCATTTAATGGCGGTTCTGCGTCTACAGTTGTTGTAGACCCTGACACTGGAGAACCAATTAGTCCTTGGGCTAATAAAATAATTAAGCATAACTTAGTCGTTAAAGATAAGTTTGCTGGAACAGATGTAGCTGTAACTGCATTAGTATATGATGAAGAACCTGCTGATTGGAATAATCCAAGAGGAACTTTTGATGATGCTAGTGAATATACTGCATACACTGCTAGTTCTGGTGTAGTAACAATAGACCAAGAATATCCTGGAAGTTATTTTGTTGTAATGACTGCTACTGGATATAACACTGAATTTGCTGAAATAGAAATCACAAACGGTGTTGGTTTTGATGGAACTTCATCTGACTACAATGCTGAACCAGACTCAGAACCTATAACTTTAGCTTTAGTTGGTTCTACAACTGATGTTGATTTTGCAGTAACTTTAGTTAATGATTCATCTGCTGAAGTAGAAGAAATTGTTAATTTAAAACTTGCAGACGATACAGAATTTAGAGGATGGAAAGTAATTGTTAATGACGAAGAAAAATTTTCTATTGACTATGATGGAGATGGAGTTTATGATGAAGGTATCAGTAAATACGTTGTAATCGTTAATGACGAAAGACACGTAATTTTTGATGTATCTAAATCTATAGACGAATTTGATAGTAACGATGAATATACTTTCTATATTGAAGGTGTAACAGTTGCTGACGGTTCAAGACTTTCTATTGAAGTTGAAATAGATGCTATAACTGGAGATTATACTGGAGCAAATGACGGAGTATGGGGAGAAGGTGAAGGAGTTCTTTCAAGCATAAAAATTTATGATTTGTTAGGAACACCACTTTTCGCTACAGTTGATGTAACTGCTTAAGTAGAAACAATCTAATTTAAAAGTTAGATATTTTTTCTTTTTTTTTTTTATTTATTATTTTTTGGTGGTAGTTTTGAGGTTCGTATAAATAATGGAGAAAGAAGACTTTAATATAGGAGGTAGTATATTTTGGATTCTATTAATTCTTATATCATTAATGGGGCTTTCTTATTTAATGCTTTGGTCTTTTCATAATAATTCTGTAAGAGGTGCAGTTATAGGAACTATTTTTATAACTATGATTATTTCTGGAATATTGCTTTCTAGAAGTAAAGTATTTGATATGTCTTCTTGGACAGACAATGCTTTATCATTTACATTGGGTTTTGGAATATGGGCTCTTCTTGGTTCAATATTCTCATCACAATCAACCGTTTCTTTTTCATTACAACAAAATCATTTATTTGCTACAATTGCTTCTGAACTTCCAATTTTTACTGAAATGATTATAAATAATTTTATAGTTCCTATATCTGAAGAATTATTCTGGATGATAGGTATTCCATTCGCTTTAATTTCTATTATGAACCAAATTGGTAAAAGATATGAAATTTTTAAAAATGATTTTTTACAAATGGGAATAATTATAGTAATTGCTGGTTCAACTTTTGCAGCATTTCATATAGGTAAAGCTTTTATTGCATTTATTATTGCAGCTATTATATTTAGAACTATTTTAATTGTAATGGTTTATGGTGATTATAAATTTAATTTCTTAAAAGGAATTAATATTGTTGTTGGATTTGCTGTTGGAGCTCATATAGCAAATAATATATTAGATACTGGTTTTAAGAAAACTTGGTTAGTATTAACAACTAATATTCCGGTAACAATTATTATATTAGTATTTTTTGGATTTATATTATTTAGTGCTATAGAAAGAGTAATTATGTTAGTTAGAGGTAAAGATAATAATTTAATATCAGGTGATTGATGATGGATAAAAATAAAAATATGATTTTGGTAATTTTCTTAGTGATGTTTTTATCTATTATTGTATGCTCTAATGTAGCGACAGCTTTCTCCGATGTTGGTGGAACTATTGTTTGTAGTGCTGATTCAATTAATGATGTTGGAGAAGTTAATGGTATTAATTATACTAAAAGAGCAGTTGGAGATATAACTACAACAAATGCAAATACTACCTGCACTTCTAATATAACTGATATGTCAGAATTATTTTATGGCGATTTAACTTTTAATCAAGATATTTCACATTGGGACACTTCTTCTGTAACGACTATGTATAGATTATTTAGTGTTGTTAATTTTGAAGATAATATGAGTTTTAATCAAGATATTTCTAATTGGAATACTTCATCTGTAATAAATATGGAAAGAATGTTTTATAAGAATGTAGATTTTAATCAAGATATTTCTGGTTGGGATACTTCTTCTGTTACAACTATGAGCAGAATGTTTTATAGAGCATTTAGTTTTAATCAGGATATTTCTACTTGGGATGTTTCTTCTGTAATAGATATGGGTATAATGCTTTATGGTGTTCCTCTTACTTATTCTTTAAATGATTGGGATGTATCAAATGTTGAAAGTATGAATCATATGTTTGCATTTAGTGATTATAATCAAAATATTTCTTCTTGGGATGTTTCAAATGTTGAAACTATGGAAGGTATGTTTAGAGAAAGTTTATTTAATCAAGATATTTCTTCTTGGAATACTTCTTTAGTTACAGATATGAGTTATATGTTTAATGATGCAATTTCTTTTAATCAAGATATTTCTTCTTGGAACACTTCAAGTGTTACAGATATGGGCTTTATGTTTGGTAATACTCCTTTTAATCAATCTTTATCTTCTTGGGATGTTTCAAGTGTAACGAATATGCTTCAAATGTTTACTGGTGCAACTACTTTTAATCAAGATATTGGTTATTGGAATACTTCTTCTCTTACAATTGTAACAAATATGTTTAATGGTGCAACTTCTTTTAATCAAGACATTGGGAGTTGGGATGTTTCAAGTGTAACAAGTATGTATCAAATGTTTCGTGGTGCAACTTCTTTTAATCAAGACATTGGGAGTTGGGATGTTTCTTCTGTAACAAGTATGCCTGGTATGTTTAATGATGCAATTTCTTTTAATCAAGATATTTCTTCTTGGGATGTTTCTTCTGTAACAACTATGGCAGGTATGTTTGATGGTGCAACTTCTTTTAATCAAGATATTTCTTCTTGGGATGTTTCAAGTGTTACTAATATGGGAAGTATGTTGTCAGGAGCTCCTTTTAATCAAAATATTTCTTCTTGGGATGTTTCTTCTGTAACTGATATGAGATATATGTTTAGAAATACTGTTTTTAATCAAGATATTGGTTCTTGGGATGTTTCTTCTGTAACAAGTATGTATCAGATGTTTAAAGATTCTTCTTTTGACCAAGATTTAGGAGATTGGAATGTTTCAAGTGTGACAACTATGTATAATATGTTTAATGGAGTTACATTATCTACAACTAATTATGATGCTATTTTAAGTGGTTGGTCACAACAATCTGTAAATAATAATGTTCTTTTTGTTGCAGGAAGTTCAACTTATACTTCTCCTGAATCTGTTGCAGGAAGATTAGTTCTTACTGATACTTATAATTGGACTATTACTGATGGAGGTTATGTTCAACCTATTTTTTATGAATCTATTGGAACTATTATGTGTCCTTTAGCAACTGCAGGAGATATTGGATTAGTTAATGGAACTAATTATACTGCTGTTGATAATAGTATGTTAAGTGCTATGAATACAAGTTCTGATAATTATACAAATGTTTGCACTTCTTTGGTAACTGATATGGGATTATTATTCAGAGATGCATATTCTTTCAATCAAGATATTGGTTCTTGGGACACTTCTTCTGTAACTGATATGGATTATTTATTTCAAAGTGCAACCGATTTCAATCAAGATATTGGTTCTTGGGATGTTTCTTCTGTAACTAATATGGAAAGGTTATTTCAAGGAGCAGAAAATTTCAATCAAAATATTTCCTCTTGGGACACTTCTTCTGCAACAACTATGTATTATATGTTTGGGGCAACAAATTCCTTCAATCAAGACATCTCGTCCTGGGATACTTCCTCTGTAATTAATATGGGATATATGTTCGTTTCAAGTATTTTCAATCAAGACATCTCGTCCTGGGATACTTCCTCTGTAACAAGTATGAAGTGGATGTTTAATCAGGGAGCTTTCAATCAAAATATTTCCTCTTGGGACACTTCTTCTGTAACGGATATGTTAGGTATGTTTCAAAGTTCTCCTTTCAATCAAAATATTTCCTCTTGGGATGTTTCTTCTGTAACTGATATGGAATCAATGTTTGAAAGTGCAAATTCTTTTAATCAACCTGTAAATTCTTGGAATATTTCTTCTGTATTAACTATGGAATCAATGTTTGAAAGTGCAACATCTTTCAATCAAGATTTATCGTCTTGGGATACTTCAAGTGTAGCGAGTATGAGAAGTTTATTTGGACTTTCTGCTTTCAATCAAAATATTTCCTCTTGGGATACCTCAAGTGTAATAAGTATGCAAGAAATGTTTAGAGAAGCAGATTCTTTTAATCAATCATTAAATTCTTGGAATACTTCTTCTGTTACAACTATGTATAGAATGTTTCATACATCAATTTTTAATCAAGATATTTCTAATTGGGATACTTCTTCTGTAACTACTATGGGGTCTATGTTCTTTAATAATCCAAATTTTAATCAGAATATTTCTTCTTGGGATGTTTCTTCTGTTGAAAATTTCTTTTATACTTTTAAAGGAACTTCTTTTAATCAAGATATTAGTTCTTGGGATATGAGTTCTGCAACAAATATTGGAAATATGTTTGGTGATGCAACTATTTTTAATCAGGATATTTCTTCTTGGGATGTTTCTTCTGTTACTAATATGATAGGTGTGTTTAGTGGTGCAACTTCTTTTGACCAAGATTTAGGAGATTGGAATGTTTCAAGTGTGACAACTATGTATAATATGTTTAATGGAGTTACATTATCTACAACTAATTATGATGCTATTTTAAGTGGTTGGTCACAACAATCTGTAAATAATAATGTTCTTTTTGTTGCAGGAAATTCACAATATTCAAATAATTCAATAGATGAAAGAGCAATTCTTACTGATACTTATAATTGGGATATTACTGATGGTGGATTAGAGGGTGCTTTTTCTGAAGTTGGTGGAACAATTTATTGTCCTTTAGCTTCTGTTAATGATACTGGAGAAGTTAATGGTATTAATTATACAAAGAGAGCTGTTGGAGATATTACAATTACAAATGCAAATACAACTTGCACTTCTGATATAACTGATATGAGTAGTTTGTTTGATGGTGCAACTACTTTTAATCAAGATATTTCTCATTGGGATGTTTCAGGTGTTACTGATATGAATAATATGTTTAGAGAAGCAGATTCTTTTAATCAATCATTAAATTCTTGGAATACTTCTTCTGTTACAACTATGCAAAATATGTTTTATGGTGCATCTTCTTTCAATCAACCATTAAATTCTTGGAATACATCTTCTGTAATAGGAGATGGTATGGTATTTATATTTAGTGGTGCATCTTCTTTCAATCAAGATTTATATAATTGGGATGTTTCAAGTATATCAAATATGCAACAAATGTTTCAGGATACAGATGTTTTTAACGGTAATATATCTTCTTGGGATGTTTCAAGTGTAGGCGATATGGATAGTGTATTTAGAAGAGCATATGCTTTTAATCAAGATTTAGATAATTGGGATGTTTCAAATGTTCAAAATTTTGATTCTATGTTTTATCAGGCAACTTCTTTTAATGGAGGTATGTTAAATTGGAATGTTTCAAATTCATTTTCTGTTGAAAATATGTTTTCTCAAGCAACTTCTTTTAATCAACCATTAAATTCTTGGGATGTTTCTGGTTCTGAAAGTATGAGTGGTATGTTTAATGGAGCAAATGTTTTTAATCAATCATTAAATAGTTGGGATGTTTCGTCTGTGACTGATATGCATTATATGTTTTATAATACAGCTTTTGACCAAGATTTAGGTAATTGGAATGTTTCAAGTGTAACAAATATGGATAATATGTTTCAAGAATCTCCTTTTAATCAGGATATTAGTTCTTGGGATGTTTCAAGTGTTACAAGTATGAATAGAGTTTTTTATGATGACTTTGATTTCAATCAGGATATTTCTTCTTGGAATACTTCAAGTGTAACTGATATGGGTTATATGTTTAGTGGTGCAACTTCTTTTAATCAATCATTAAATTCTTGGGATGTTTCAAGTGTTATTGATATGGGTGTTATGTTTGGTGGTGCAACTATTTTTAATCAACCTTTAAATTCTTGGAATACTTCAAGTGTTATTGCTATGCAAACTATGTTTTATTCTACTGCTTTTAATCAGGATATTTCTTCTTGGGATGTTTCAAGTGTTACAGATATGGCTGATGTGTTTACTGGTGGAGTATTATCTACAATTAATTATGATGCTCTTTTGGGTGGTTGGTCAGTTCAATCACTTCAGAATGATGTTGTTTTTGGTGTTGGTTCAACTAAATATTCAAATACTACTGCAAGAGCAGTTTTGACTGATACTTATAATTGGACTATTACTGATGGAGGATATGATGTTCCTAATAATATTCCTGTGGTGCAATATTCATCTATAACAAATTTAGGTTATTTTTTAGAGGGTTATTGTAATGCAACAGATGATGATAATGATAGTTTATCCTATTATTATAATTGGTATCTTGATAGTGTATTAAATAGTTCTGGATTTAAAGAAGTTACATCATCATCAATACCATCTATAACTAATTGGACTTCAGATTCTTCAATAGTGTCTGGATTAAGTAGTGAGAGTGGTCAGTATTTTCAAACTGAAGTTTTTGAAGATAATGGAGTTTTTAAATTAATTGAAGGGTCTTTAACATCTGATGTTTTAACTGGTTATCAATGGAGTGGTTCTGCTTGGGTTAGTAATTCTTCTATTATTTCTGGTCTAATAACAGATTATGATTCTCCTGCTATTTTTGAAGATAATGGAGTTTTTAAATTAATTATGGGTAATGATGATGGTTCTTATCATTCTTATCAATGGAGTGGTTCTGCTTGGGTAGAAAATTCTTCTATAATTTCTGGTTTATCAACTAATGGAAATGGTTATTCTTCTGTTGAAGTTTTTGAAGATAATGGAATTTTAAAAATGATTGGAGGAAGTATAACTACAGAGTATGTAAGTGGTTATCAATGGAGTGGTTCTACTTGGGTAGAAAATTCTTCTATTGTTTCTGGTTTAAGTGGTAATAGCATTAAGGTAGTTTCTGTTATTAATAATTCAGGAACATTTGTTTTATTTGGTAGTGATGATAATTTAATTTATAGTTATCAATGGAATGGTTCTGCTTGGGTAGAAGATTCTTCTTTAATATCAGGAGTAACAGGAAATGATTATATTCATTTTGATTTATATTATAATGAGGGTTGGAATGTAATTGCATCAAGTTCCCAACAAACTGTTGGATATAAAATAAATATGAGTGAGGGAGATGGTGGAACTTCTGGTGTTGAATATTTAATAAGTAATCAAACAGAGGAAGGTAATTGGACTTTTGGTTGCCTTGCATCTGATGGGGAATCTAATTCTTCTTGGCTTAATTCTTCTGAAGTTAGTTTAGAGGTAAATGAAGATTTTTATGAGTTAGATGGAACTATTTATTGTGAAAATGCTTCTACAGGGGATACTGGATATATTAATACTGCTGTGGAATATACTGCAGTTAGTGATGCTGTGTTAGGAAGTATGAATCCTGCATCTGCTGATTATACTAATATTTGCACTTCTCTTGTGACATCTATGCCTATTTTATTTGGTAGTGCAACTTCTTTTAATCAGGATATTGGTTCTTGGGATGTTTCAAGTGTTACAAATATGGGTGGTTTATTTGTTGGTGCAACTGCTTTTAATCAGGATATTTCTTCTTGGGATGTTTCAAGTGTAACAACTATGACGAGGATGTTTTCAGATTCTGCTTTTAATCAGGATATTGGTTCTTGGAATACTTCTTCTGTGACATCTATGTTAAGTATGTTTAATGGAAATACTGCTTTTAATCAGGATATTGGTAGTTGGGATACTTCTTCTGTTACAACTATGAAGAATATGTTTTATGAAAATATTATTTTTGACCAAGATATTTCTTCTTGGGATGTTTCTTCTGTGGAAGAGATGGATTCTATGTTTTACAATGGAGAACTTTCAGATGAAAATTATGATGCTTTACTAAATAGTTGGTCACATTTAACTTTACAAGATGGTGTGGTTTTTTCTGCAGGGGTTTCTGAATATACTGATAATATATCAAGAGATATTTTGACTGATACTTATAATTGGGTTATTACTGATGGTGGATATAAAACTAATGATTTCTATTCAGAGAACGGAACTATTTATTGTGAAGATGCAGATATTGGGGATACTGGAGATGTTAATGGAATTACTTATACTAAAGTAAATAAAACAATGATTCAAGCTATGGATATTGATAACGATAATTTTTCAATAATTTGCACTTCTTCTATGACTGATATGAGTTCTTTGTTTGAAGAAACTTCTTTTAATCAGGATATTGGTTCTTGGGATACTTCAAGTGTTACTAATATGAATAAAATGTTTTATACTGGATATAATACTCTTGGTGCTTTTAATCAGGATATTTCTAATTGGGATGTTTCATCAGTAACAGATATGGAATATATGTTTAGTAAATTATATTTTTTCAATCAGGATTTATCTTCTTGGGATGTTTCTTCTGTGACAACTATGAATAGAATGTTTGAACTTGCAAGTGTTTTTAATCAGAATATTTCTTCTTGGGATGTTTCATCTGTTACTTATATGGGAAATATGTTTTATTTTGCAGAAGCTTTTAATGGTAATATTTCTGATTGGGATACTTCTTCTGTAATCGATATGAGTGGAATGTTTAGAGAATCTCCTTTTAATCAGGATATTTCTTCTTGGGATGTTTCTTCTGTTACTAATATGATAGGTGTGTTTAATGGTGCAACTTCTTTTGACCAAGACATTGGGAGTTGGGATGTTTCAAGTGTAACAAGTATGTATCAAATGTTTCGTGGTGCAACTTCTTTTAATCAAGATATTTCTTCTTGGGAATTTAATGTAACTGATATGGGTTCTATGTTTGAGGATGCAAGTTCTTTTAATCAAGATTTATCTTCTTGGAATTTAAGTTCATTAGTAGATACAAGAGATGGTTATGGTTTAGATAATACTTTTGATAATTCTAATCTTTCTACTGAAAATTATAATAGTATGTTAATTTCTTGGGCAACTGATTATCCAACTTTAGGAATTTATCTTGGTGCACTTGGAACTAAATATGATTATGGAACACCTGCAACTGCAAGAGCAACTTTAGTTAGTGGTGGTTGGACAATTACTGATTCAGGTTTAGTTGCTATTCCAAATATGACTTTATCAAAGATTATGCCTGATGTTGCAACAACAAGTGATGATTTAATTGGTTATTGTGAAGCAAGTGAGATAGATGGAGATGATTTATCTTATTATTACAAGTGGTATATTAATAATGTAGAGGTTGATTCAGGTTATTTATCAACAGAATTTACACAGGGAACATTAGTAAATATAAACGATTTAGTTTCAGCTTCAACTTCAGATGATGATGCAATTATTTTTAGTTGTTTAGCAAATGATGGAACTTATAATGCAACTTCTTGGTTAAATTCTTCTATTAAGTATGTTGGAAATGGTCCTGATATTGGAAGTCCTTATATTGATAATAATGTTCCTGAAACTAATGATGTTATTGAATGTATTAATGGGACTTTTGTAGATTCAGACAATACTTTAGACCATTGGGATTATGTGTGGTATGATAATGATGTTTTAATTAGTGGAGAAACAACAAGCACATTAAATCTTTCTTTAAGTGGTTTAGATAAAGGGGATAATATAACTTGTAAGATTAGTTCAATTGATGATGTGAGTTATCAATCTTACCAAGAAGTATTAAATGCTACAATTCAAAATTCTCTTCCTTTTGCAATTAATTCATATATTAATAATTACTCTGATAGGTTAAATGGTGTTTGTAATGGGACTTCAGATAATGATGGAGATACTTTGAGTTATTATTATGAGTGGAAAAAAGATAATGTTACTCAATATACTGGGCTTTATTCTGTATCAAGTGAAGATTATTCAATAGAAGATAGTCCTGGTCAAGCTGATTATTCTTCTAATACTTGGGATGAATTAGCTTGGACTGAATTTGAGGTAACTTCTTTTGGTTCTGGAACTTTAAGTAGTGTTAATGTTGCATTTACTTGGGATACCGACCCTTGGGCTTCTGAAGGTGGATTTAGATTAATGTCTCCATTAGGAACTATTGGAAATATTCACGATGATTATGAAGATGGAACTTATAGTGTTGATATGTCTGATTTTGATGGAGAATCAATAAATGGAACTTGGAGAATTTGGATTGATGATACTTATGGAGATGGTGGTCATCAAGCAATAGGAATAACTGTTACATTTACAAGTCCTGAAAATATTGATGTTTACGAAAGGGGTAATTGGACTTTTAATTGTTTACCAACTGATAGCCAAGATAATGCAACTTCTTGGTATGAATCAGAAGCAGTATATTTAGATATTGCTTTAGCTGATTGTAATGGAATTGTATCAGGAACTTGTAATGCAACAACTGCTGTAAACTATACAGATGGAAATAAAGTATCTATGGAATTTACTTCAATTCCTGGTTTAGAAGTTTCTGTATCAGAAATTTTAACAGGGGATGATTGGGTTTTTATTGATTCAGCAAGTGCATTAAATAGAGAAGCAAAAATAACATTCTCTGATGCTAATTGGGAAAACATAATAGTTAATAGAGATGGAATTGAATGTTCAGGAAGTTATTGTTCTAATGTAAATCATACAGGAACAACTTTAAGCTTTGATGTAACTGGATTTAGCAATTATAGTTATACAGGAACTAATAATTCTGCACCTGCACTATCTTCAATAAGTTTACTTCCAAATCCATTATCAATAAATGCTCAACTAACAGGTTCTTGCATTTTTACAGATGAAGTAAATTCTACTATTGATTATTATTATAAGTGGTATAAAAACAATGTAGAAGTTACAAGTGGTGGTCCAACTTCTGCTAATCAAAGTTCTGAGTTTACTAATAATTATGCTCCTGTTTTATCTTTAGGCGATAATTGGACTTTTGGTTGTTATGCAGAGGATGAATTAAATCAAACTAATGGTTGGTATAATTCTACAACAAGAATGGTTGTTGCAAATGCAGTTCCTGTTATTACAACTTATATTGATACTCCTACTTATGATTCAAGTGATACTATGAATGCTTATTGTAAAGCTACTGACCAAAATTTAGATAATGTTACTTTGACTTGGAGATTGTTTAATAATGATTTGTTTTATTCTGAAGGAAGTGTTCAAGCAGACCAAAATGTTAATACTAAAGTTGTTTCAATTACAGAAGAAGATTTAACAATAGGTAACACTTGGTATTTAAGATGTAAAGCAACAGATGGTTATGATGAATCTGATTATTTAAATTCAAGTGTTGAAACAGTTATTACTTATGACCAACCACCTGTATTTAGTTATTTAAGAAAATATCCAACTTCATTATATAATGATACTGATATTTATGTTCTTGCAAGAGCTACAGATATTAATAGTGATAATTTAACTTATTGTTTTGATTTGTTAATTAATGATGTTGTGCAAGAAAGTGGTTGTGAAGTTGAAATTGCAGGAACTATTGTTAGACATAATTTTACTTATTCAAGTTTAGTTGCAGGAGATAATGTTAGTGTTAATGCTAATGTTACAGATACTTTAACAAGTTCAACTTTTTATCTTGTTAATCTTACAGACCAATATGATGCTATAACAGTTAAATCAATAAATAATGTTCCTTATATTAGTTCAATTAGAACTTCACCAAATACATTTATAGGAACAGATGATGATATTGTTGGATATTGCACTGGTATAGATGTAGACGCAGATGAGTTAGGATATAATTATATTTGGTATGTAAATAATATCAGTGTTAAAACTGGAAGTAAAACTTCTAGTGGATATTTACAATATGTATCTGGTGATGAAATTTTAATAGATATTTTAAGTTCATCATATACAACAGAAATGGATAATATTTCATTTAGTTGTTCTGTATTTGATTCAGAGAATGAATCAGATTATAATAGGACCAATGAAATGTATGTTTTTGAAGAAAATAATTTTGCTCCTAATATGGAAACATTAGAATTAATACCTAGTGGAAGTCACGATACTACACAATCTTTTACTATTGAAGCTAATGCATCTGATAGAGATGAACAAGAAATTAGATTTGAATGGAGATTTGTTAAAAATGGAGCATATCAAACATTACAAGAATCTTCTTGGGTTCAAGAAAGTATAGTTTTAGAATTAGGAACATTAAGTTCAGCTACAACATTAGCTGGAGATACTTGGTATGTTAGAGCTAGAGCTTTTGACGGAGATGTTTATACTGGTTGGACAAGTAGTAATCCTATCACAATATTAAATAGTGTTCCTGTTATGACTGAAGCTAATATAATTACAACACCTTATGAAAATATTACTATTGTTGGATTATGTAGCGCAACAGATGCAGATGACCAATCATTAGTATTTGACCATAAATGGTATAAAAATGGAGTGGAAACATTAACTACAGAAAATTTAGATTTTTCAGAAACTAGAGCTGGAGAAAATTGGACTCTTAGTTGTAGAGTGTATGATAGTGAAGATTATAGTAATTGGTTAAATAGCTCATCAGTTACTATTATTGATACTGCCTCAGCTCCATATATTGATTATGTGACACTTAGTGGACAAGCAGGGTTATTAATAGGTAATTGTGAAATAGATGACTCAGAAGGAGATGATATTAATTATACATTCAAATTATACAAGGATGGTTTACTAATTAACACATCTACTAGAAATGATGAAACACAAGGAATTGACCAAGAAATTAATTTTTCAGAAACGGTTACAGCAGGAGAAGAATGGATTTTTAGTTGTGAAGGAACAGATATTGATGGAAGTTCTGATTTTACAAATAGTTCAACTTTAGTTATTCCAGATATAGCATTTAATTATGTTATAGCATCTACAGATGAAACTGGTTTTCAAGTTGATTGGGCAACAAATGCAGATATAATTAAAGTTTATTTAGATGATGATTTTATTATAGAAACAACATTAATAAGATGGATATTTGAAGATTTAAATCCTAATACAGAATATGAAGTTTCATTACAACCTATTAAAGATGGATTTTATGGTTCAACTAGAATATTTAATGTTACAACAGAAGACACAGATAATAATAATCCAACAATGACTGAAGTTATAATAACTCCAACTATTGTTTATACAGATAATGCAATAACTGGATATTGTGAAGGAACAGATATTGAAAGTTTTAATATTTTTTATACATATAAATGGTATGTAGATGATGTTATTGTTGATAGTGGTTATACTAATCTTGTTGGAAGAGATGAAAGTATTTTAATTGGAAGCTTAACTTCATCTAATTATGAATTTAATGAAACAGTTAAATTAGGATGTATAATAAATGATGGGTTAGGAGTAAGTGATGAATCATTTGCTAATATAACAGTATTAAATTCAGAACCAATTATTGATGAAGTTGAAATAGTTATTAATGGTAGTTTTTATAATTGTATTCATTCATATGAAGATATTGATGGAGATTCTGAAATAAGTCAAACATATAAATGGTTTAATAAAGAAATTGAACTTAATGAAACAAATAGTTATCTTTCTATAACTGGATTTGACCCAGATGATGAATTAGTTTGTGAACTTTCAAGTGGAGATATTTATAATTCAATAATAATAAACAGTAGCACATTTATTGTAGGAGATTTTTTGGCACCAGTAATAACTGATATTATTATTCCAGAAGCACCAATTTATACAGATTCTTCTTATTTAGTTAGTGCTGAATGTTCTGATGATTTTAATATTGCAAATGGTTATCCAATTTTAAGATTGGTAAATCCAAATTTTGTAGAAGAAGAATATAATTTATATTATGATGGTGGAGATGATTTTTCAAGATATATTATTTTTTCTATAGGTGGAGAATATACTGAATTAGAAATTGATTGTAAGGATGGAAGCGGAAATAGAATTATTGAAAAAATTAATGATACTATTTATTCTCTTGTAAGAGAAACTATTGTTGATAATGGTGGTGGTTCAGGAAGTTCAACACAAGAACCAGCAGAAAATCTTTCATATTTTGAAATTACACCAGAGTTTGAATCTATGACAATTGGATTAGGTGAAACCAAAATAGTTGAATTTGAAATATTAAATAAAGGTATTGTCGATATTAGTTTTACTTCAGGAATATTAGTAGATGACGAAAATCAAGAAACATATGATTGGATGTATTTTGAAGATGACTTAAAAGCGGTTACTTTTGATATTGCAAAGATTGGAGGATTAAGTTCAGATAATAAATATTTAAGATATTATGTAACAGTTCCAGAAGATGCTGAATTAGGAAGTTATAATGGAATTATAGAGGTTAATGGTGGAGAGCAAACAGAATATTATAGTGTAACATTTACTATAACAGAATCTACTTTTAATTTATTAAGTATTTTGGATTTTGATTTATTTAGTTTGCCATTTACATCAACTCCTACAGGAGCTGTAATTGGTGGAGTAGAAGAAACTAAAAATATTCCAGTAAAAGTATGGTATGTTTTAACCGCTAGTAGTGTTATAGTATTATTAATTTTTGTAATAAGAAAATATGTATGGAAGGTGCAATAATGGGAAAAAATGATTTATTAATAGATAAACAAGGACTTAAAGTAACTGGTATTATTTCAATTGCTTTATTAGCCATTATTGGTGTAATAAGAATGATAACTACTGGTGCTGGCATTACCGGAGCTGTTGTTGGTTCTGGAACTTCAGTTGCAATTCCTGGTTGGATTATTTTTATAATAGTATTAATAATTGTTGTTGCATTAGGAATTTGGGGCTTTTCAAAATTAAAGAAGTAGGGGGAAGTTATATTATGAAGAAACTATTTTTGTATCTGATATTAGTAGTTTTAATGATTAATTTAGCTTCGGCTTTGCAAGTTTCTTATGATGATTTTGAAAGTGATTCTTTTTCTGGTGGTCTTGGGTGGACTGGTGCTTGGGATTATTCAAATGATTGTGTAATAACAAATCTTTCTAATCCTATTGGAAATTATCAAATGAGGGGAGATGTTTGTGATGTTATTAGATATGTTGATAGTTCTTATTATCAAAATGTTCAAGTTAGTTTTTATGCAACTGCAACTTCTTTAGAGGATGGAGATTATTGTTATTATTATTATTTTGATGGGACTTCTTATTCAGAACTTTTAACCTTGATTAATGGGGATGATGATGGTGTTCTTGATTATTACTCTTTTAATGTTACAGCTAATAGTAATTCAGGTGTAAGAATGTTTGCACCTAATAATGGGGATTATTGTTACTTAGATAATGTTCAAGTTACAGGAGATATTTTAGCTCCTGAACTTAATGTCTATTCTGATTTAAATTATCAAAAGGATAAATTAATTAGTGTTGATTTAACTTCAAGTGTTTCAAGTGTTATGCACTATTTTGATGTGTATGATTCTAATGATATTTTGATTTGTAGTCAATCAACTCCTTCTCCTGTTATTCCTGAAACAATATTTACTGGAACTTGTCAGTTACCAGATGTTGAACAAAACAATGCTTACATTACTTTTTCAACTCCTGGTGCAAATATTACAAAAACATTTAATATTGTAGGGGGCATAAATAATCCTGATGAATTAAGTATTGAACAAGTTTATTTTTCTTCTCAAGTTTTACAAGGTGGTAATACTGAAATTTTTGCTATTTTAGATAGTTTTGTTTCTGCGGATTATTTTTATGAACCAATGAATTTTGAACCTAATTCTCCAATAAACCATAATTTTGAAATAAATTTAAATGGTATAATTAATGTAACCATTCCTTCCGGATTTACTTTAATATCTGGAACTACTTCTGGAATTAATAATGTTTCTTTTATTTTACAAAGTCCAAATATTTCTGAGGAAAAAATTCATACTGGAATTATATATTTAAATAGCACAGTATACGATAATTTTTATTTAATATCAATTAGCGATTCTAAAATAGTAGATTCTAAAGTTGAAGTTGGTCACGGTGATTTTAATTATATAGATTTTAATTCAGATATAGGAACAGATAATTCTTTACTATTTAATTTAATAAGAGTTTGGGGAATAGGGTCAGATATTCTTAATGAACCAGCAACTGATGTAAGATTTTCTTGTGATTTTCCTATGATTCTTCCAAATACTGTAGATAGCAAATATACAACTACTTATAATATTGATAATATAACTGCTGAGGGCTTATTAACCAGATTAGAAGGTATTAGTATGTTTAGAATATTTGTGCTATCACAGGAAGTAAATATGGCTTCTGGAGACAATTATGAGGTAATTTGCACGGACCTACAATATAATTTTACACATACTAACATTATAGCAAATATTCCTGGAATTAATCTATCAATAAGAAGTTTAGAACCATTAATAATAGATATGGATAATAATTCAGGATATGTAACTTATACTATTCTAAATAATGAATCTTATGACTTAAAAGATTTAGAATTTCTTTGGACAATAGGAACACATACAACCAGAGCAGAATTAGATTCATTAGATTCTGGAGAGTTTATTCAATATAATATTTTAACTAATTCTAGTGGAGAAATAGATTTTAAAGCCAGATTTATTCCAGAATGGATGTTTAATAGTAGGTCTCCAATTGCTTATACTCAAACTGAATTTGATATATATAATACTCCCGATTTTCTTGATGGTCTTAACACCGATGATTACTATACAAACCAAAGCGCCCTAAATACCCCCGTATTAGAAACACAAGTAATGGATTTCTCTATAACAATTTTAAGGGATTCCCCATTTGGTGGAGCGTATAAAATAAATTATTTATTTTATGACTCAAATGGGCTTCTTGCTGAAAGTATTGATAGACAAATCATCGGTGTTAATGACCATACAATTTCATTTAGTAGTTTAGAATTAATTCCAGAAGGAATAGAAGAAGATTATGATGTTTATACTATTGTATCTATATTAGATGAAAACGGAGATTGGTATAATTGGCCAGAAACTTTTATTGGTATTCAAACTATTGCGGCGTTAACTGATAATGGTCCAATACAACAAGTTGGTTTATATGATGTAATAGTTACAAATAGATATGATAGATATGAAGTAGATGATAAAATAACTGCTGATATTTTAATAAAAAATACAGGAGATACTCCAGATGAGGATACAGTTTTACTTTATTACTTAATTGGTCCTGACGGACAAAGATTTGGAGAAACACGTGAACAAATATTAGAAGTTCCAGTTGGTTCAACAATTTTAACTCGTTCAATAACTTTACCATTAAATTCAAATATAGGTGAATGGGAATTTCACGCAACTTATGAAACGATAGTTCAAGATACAATCCAAGTTTATGATTCATTTGAAGTTGTAACCGGAATGACTGTATTAGAGAAAGGTTTAAGAATAAATACACATTCTAATTATTTATGGATAATTTTATGGATTATTATAATATTAATTTTTATATCAATTTATTATCATAGAAAGACTAAAAAACATTATAACTAAAATGAAAAAATTATATATTTTAATTATTATAATTAGTTTATTATTAATTAGTTCTGTATCTGCAATTAAGTTTTCTAAAAATACTATATTTACCGAAGGAAATATAAATTATATATTTACTGAAGGAATTGAAATATATAATTTTGATATAACTTCTGGTGGGATAAGAATCGATGGTGACGAAAAATTAGGAATAAGTATTGAAGGCGGAGAATTAACTATTACTTTTTATCAATTTGATGATAATATAAAAGAAATAGGAATTAAATCTTCAGTTCCACAAATAATAAATTTTCAAATAACTTCTGATTCTGATTATCAATATCTTTTTGATGGTAATTCATATTATTTAAATACATATAATATAGGGGCAGAAGAAGTAATATTTACTTATGTTAATTTTGAAACAAATGAACCAGATAATATTCAAACTAAAACAATAGAAAAATTATCATTTTTTGAAAAACGTTTAGTTCAATTTGAAATTTCTTCAACTATAGATGATAATGGAATTATACATAATAAAACTTTTAATATTACATATTTAGGAATTACAATTATAATATTAGTTTTATTATTAATAATATTTATATTTACAAGAAAGTAAAGGTGTAAAAATCAATAAGACAATAAAAAAAATAATATATTTAGCAATAATATTAGTGGCAACTATTTGGACAATTTCAGGTGCTTTAGCTTATGATACAGATACAATAGAAGATTCTTTTATATTAGCTCCGGGAGCAGAAGTTAAAGGAGCTTTTATTATTTATGATTATAATTCTGGAATAAGAGCTGAAACAGATTTTGAATGGATTTCATTTGATAAGGACCTTCAGTCCTCAATTATTACTAATATAATAGGTCAATCTGTATCTGAAGAAGCTGTTTCGGTTCCTTATTATATTAGTATACCAAAAGAAGCTGATATAGGCATTTATAGGACAGTTATTAAGCTTTCTTCTGGTTCTGATGTTAAATACCTTAACGTTAAAATAAGTGTCCAGAATAAGCCATATGTGACTATTTCTAATATATATAATCAGCCATATGCTGTATATTTTATATTTATAGTTATATCATTAATTTTAATATCAATATTAGTTTTTTTATATATGAGATTTAAAAATGGATAATTTTAAAAGAAAGAAAAGAAGTTGGATATTTTTAGTATTGTTTATATTAGGATTTTTTATGACCGCAATATTTATAGGTAATCAAACAAATTTATTTTATAAGAATAGTGATTTTGATATTAATGCAGTATTTGATTCTAAAGTTGAAGGTGATTCAGGATATTTGACTTTACAAAGAAATCAGTTAACACCATCAACTTTAGATTGGGCTTCTTTTAAAAATAATGAAACTTATATTTATTTTAGTGAACCATTAGTTAAAGAAAAAATTTATATTGATATGCCTTCAGAAATGGAAGTCGGACAATATTTTATTAATGTAGAAGTTAAATATTTATCTGGTTTAACAGAAATAAAAGAAATACCATTTAGTGTTATTTGTTGTGTTAGTTCTTAATTACCAAATAAGTTTTTTATTTATTTTATATTTAAAGTATAAATAATTTTGAGTAATAATTGCATTTAATAAAATAACTAATTCTAAGCCACCAATAAATCCAAAATATATCATCATAAAATATAATATAAAATTATTAAACATAGCAAAAAACATTATTATCATATGAGTAACTATATATTTTTTAATAAAAGTTCTAATAAATTTAATTAATTTAATATTATTTTGTTCTTTTCTTTTTATAGTAAAAAACCACCAATAACTATGGCTATATATTTTTATCATATTAATCACCCGATATAATTCATATCTTTTTTATTTGGTTTTTGTAATTTTTCATATGTCTCTTTAGCATCTATAACTTCAAATCCGTGCTCTTTTTTAACGTAATCTTTTAATTTCCAAAGCGGACTATCTTTAATAGTCATTAAAAATTTTTTATCTTCTTTAGAATCATCTTCTATCATAATTCCTTTATCATAATATAATTTAAATACTTCAGCTATATCTAATCTTTTAACTCCATATTTTTTAATTAATTTATCTATTTTTTCTTCTGTAATTCTTTTATCTTTTAATGCCAAATCTAATACAAATAAAGCAGTAGTTTTTAATTCAATACTTATAAATTCAATCATCTTTTTTCTAAGATTTCCAGGTTTTAATCGTTTAGTAAATAAAGTTAATTTAATAAAATCATCATTATTTAACATTTCTTTTAGTTCCATTTATTTAACCTCTATACCAGATATTCTTTTTTTAATATCTTCATTTAAACTATAATTAACGGCTCTACTAGTTAAATGTTCTTTTTTTACTATACCTAACCATAATAATAAAGCTAATTCCTGTTTAATTCGCTTGCCTCTAGTAGTTCCAAAACCTATACTTATAATTGTAGTTTTATTAATCGGTATATCTACAGATAATAAAGCTAATATTATTCTTTTTATTGTTGAGCATTCATTTATCATTTTAATTATTTTTCTACACTTGATTTAATACCACTTAAACGTGGGTGACGTAACTTATTTTTTTCACCGTAATCCATAGATTTTATAACCGCATAACTTCCAATATACTTATCCTTATTAAGCCATATTTCTCTTCTAAAATTTTCATCACCAGTAATTGTTACTTTTGTTGTAGTATCTTTATATTTACAAATAAAGCAAGCCGCGATTTCGGTAGATTCTTTATTATCAACTGTGTTACGTTTAAATGATTGACCAAGTTCGTTTTTATGAGATTCATTTGTATTTAGAAATCGTTCAGTAACTCCAACTATTTCTAAATCTGTTTCTTTATGTGGCTTCATTTTAAAACCTATATGTTGATTAATAGTAACTCTTCCTTGTTTATAATTCTTAGAACCATCCATCATTACTGCACCTTCAAAACCTTCAGCAATAAATTTATCATAATATTCTTGTGCTTCTTCTGCAGAAAATATTTTTATTTGTTCAACAATTATATATTTATCAGAATCTATTTTTTCTACAGCATCTTTTAATTCTATAATTCTAGTAATAAATCTATGTTCAGAAAATATTCCAAATAAACAAAGCTTTAAATTTTCTGGAACTTCTTTATCTTTTGAATTACAAATGCCGGCGATTTCTCTACAAGGTAAATTATCAGCATATATTTCTGCTTCTAAGATAATAGAATCAGGCAATTTAGACCATATTTCTTTAAAGAAATTCTGTATATTTATATTACGCAATTTTTTTAAGCTTCTACCAAAAAGACCTTCATTTGTTATCTGTGACCTAACTCCATCCCTTTTTTTAGATATAAACATACTTGAATAATCTAAATCATTTAAATCGTATTCATCATTTGATAATAGTTGTGGTTTTTTAAAATTTTCATTCATTTTTATACCTCTCAATTATAAATTAATTCTCTTGTATCTAAATTATATTCTTTTTTATTCATTATTCACCTTTTACTATTTGCTAAAAGTTGTAAAAATTAGTTAAGAAAGCAAAAATGGATAAGATTTGTGACTTTCTTAACTAACTTCTTAAATCAAAAATAAAAGAAATGCGTTAAGCAATATCTTTTTATTTTGATATAAGCATTAATTAATTTTAGATAATAAAGATATATTATCTAAAATTTTTAATTCTAAATCTATTTTCTTAATTTGTTTTTTAGCATCTTTAAGAATGCTATTTTTAATATTAAGTAAAGATTCTCTTCTAATTTTTATTTCTTCTTTTGTCGGATACATTTTATTATAGTTGTGTATATTTATTTTTTTTATTTTCTTTTCTTTTATTTCTTGATTTTTCAAAATACTCTCTAAATTCTTTAGTTGTTGGTTTTTTTAATTCTTCGTTTTCCATTTTAATTTATATATTTATATTCGTATTCTAAGTTATTTTTATTTCTACGTTTAATATTACCTGATTTAGCTAATCTTTTAAGCGACGGTGTAATACTATTTCTCTTTCTATTAAGATAATTAGCTATATTTGTTGAAGTTAACCATCTATTTTTATTATTTTTTAAAATTAAATATAAATCATATTGTGCCATTTTTAATCTTCGTTTTTACTTTCATATATAGTTGTTTTTTCGTCTAATGATAAAGACGTAAACCACATATCTAATTGATAATTTGATTTAAATTTTTTTATATTTAGTCTTGGTTTCATTTTGGTTTATTTCCAAATATTTTATTTTTTGTATTATTAATAAGTTCTTTAAAACTTATTTCTTTTAATACTGATTCCCAATATCCCATTTTAATAATCTCCTGCAAGAAACCGATTATATTCATCAGTTCCCTCAATTAAGTAACGATTAAAATATTTGACTCTTTTTCTTTTTACCAACTTCTTCACCATTAATAAATATAAGTTCTTTTTTAGGTGCCCTTTTCTTTTGTTTCTTTCTAGCAATTTTTTCTAATGTCGTATATCGAAATTTACATTCAATACATTCTCTTCTACGCCTAATCCAATCATATAAATCTCTAGATTCTAATACTTTAGAGTTATTTGATTTACATTTAGGGCATTTCATTCTTAATCATTACCATAAAGTTTTTGATATGAAGGTTCGCATTCAATACAAACAAATTTGTTATTTATTTCTAATTTATTATATGTTCCACAATCATTACATTTCTTGTATGGTTCTCCTTTCATAGATTCAGCTTGAACAATTGTATTACAGCCCTGAAGGTCCATCATTTCAATTCTAAATTGCAAATCTCTTTCTACTTTATCTTTAGGTTTATTCTTATTAGTTTTAACTTCCCTCACAGTATTTTTTAAAAAATCGTTAAAATTATTAAATCTTTCATCATTTTCTGTAATACTGAAATGATGTAAAGTTGACTCAATAATATACTTAATATCGTTAAGTCCTGGATACTCATTTAAGCCATTAAATCTCATATACCCTGTTTTAGTTCTTTGGTATTCTATTGATACCGATTTATCTTTTTTCATTTAATATCACCTTTAATTCTTGATACTCTAATAAAGTTTTTAGTTAGTAATTCTAAACCATTATCCTCACTATATTTATCATAACTTTCTAAATAATAAACTTCTTTAATTCCAGATGCAATTATTAATTTTGCACAAGCATTACAAGGGCGAACAGTTATAAAAATAGTTGCGCCATCAGTTGATAATCCACTTTTAGCACAAAAGCAAATTGCGTTCTGCTCAGCGTGTATTTCATTTTTCTGGCTCCATTCGTGATGAGCTTTTCTATTAGTAGTATTAAATATATCATTACAATGAATCTGACCAGATGCAACACCATTATATCCTACAGATATAATTCTATTATCTCTAACAATAACAGCTCCTATTTGCTTGCTAATGCAACTAGAAAGCTTCGCGGTTTCTTTACAAACATTTGCAAAATATGTTTTTAATTTATCTTTCATTTCTTATTCGTCTCCTTCAAATATTTTAACCATTAATTCACTATTTTTACAATAATAATTAAATTCATCTACATTTTTTTCTATACAAAAATGTTTATAATTTTCAGATACAATAGAGTGACATTTTTCGTGGTCTTCTACTTCTTCAATTCTAAATTCAAATTTACCTTTTGTCTGAACACAATAAAATCCAAATTCTGAATTATAAAATCCTGCACGACCATTCATAATATTCTTTTCAAATTGTTGATAATCAGTCATATCAGGTTCTTCAAATTCATAATGAAAATACATTGATGCTAGTATTATTAATAATAATCCAATTAAAACATTATAAATTATTAACTGTTGTTTTCTAAGTCCTTTACTATAATGTTTAATTTCTTTTGCACCAAACGATTTAAACTTCATTATTAACACCTCTTTCTTTCATTTCTTTTTGAATCCTATGAATTGTATAAAGACCCATTCCAACAACACTTTGCCTTTTATCTTTTTTAAATTCAAGCTTTATTGCATTAAGAATTTCATTAAATTCAAGCTCTATTGCATTAAGAATTTCATTAACTTCTTCAATCTTATTTATTCTTTTATCAATAACATTAAATTTAGTATTTGGAAAGTTATTTTTAAATTCCCCAATAGTCCCAACTGGTCCGGTGCCTTCAATTTTATATTCTCTTAGATTAGCTAGTGTATCATCTCTTCCATAACTAACTCTGATTAAATTAATTACCATAAATATCAACCTCGCTTCCATACTCTTCATCATATGTAGAACCTAAGCAAAGTCCATCAAATCTATTTTCATAATCTGATAAGTTTTCATCCATTTTATTTAACCTCATTTAATTTAATAATATATGGTAGGTATCAATTCTTTATAAACTTATTCATAATACCGGCATTATAATCCATAATATGATATATCTGGCTCAGAAGGCCCATATGGCTCATATGATGGCCTCTATATATAATACTGTTATCAGTATCCGTATTAGTTAATAATACCAATTTCAAGCTTAAATGGTGCTCTAATTTGGCCATAGTATAATTGATTAATATTACCTTGTAAATATTCAATAATTTCCAGTTACATAATCATTACATTGTTAAATCTACTCCGAAGGAGCCCTATATTAGTTATGTAGTTAATAGTGGGAATAAATATGCAATTTATTCCTCCATATAAGCAATTATATCTATATAATGTATAGACATTTCTATAAGTTCATCATATGGGATATTAATTAATATCAGTATTTTAAAACATTTCAAATCAGAATTCAAAATCAGTTATTTTTTACATCAGGTTTCCAAATAGTTCCACAAGTCATCTTACCTTGTTTGCATCCACCATTCTGATAACAATCTGGACCTATATATTTAAATAACTCAGGAAAGTGTTCCATAGTTAATCCGTGCATTTTGTGTGCGACCGTATGGATTTCTGCTGTATTTCTATTGCATAATCTTAAATTATAAAAATTAATTAAACTTCTTGCATTCATTGTAATCATTAAATTATTTTCCATACCATTTGGAAGAATTTGTCTTGCTTCATATTTTGGAACTCCTTCCTCAATTAATGTATTATATGTATTCATAATTGTGTCAAGAGTTTTATCAATTAATTCATTGTCGGTATGTGGAGATTCTATCCTAAATCCGTAATCTGAATAATTTTGATAATGCTGTGAGCCACTTGTATATGAAGCCATTCTGTGTCTAGTCATTTGAGCTAGAAAACTTCTGCTAGCACCTTTAACTAAAAAACTATAAACAATATGTTCAAATGGACTTGTATGATTTGCATCTAAAAGAAATTTAATTTTAGAATTAATACCTTTAAGATTCTTTTTATCAAAATCTTTCTTCATAGTTATATTAGCTGCAATATTTACCATTTCTAATGGTTTTGGTGTAGCTTGTAATAAACTAACATCTATACTCTCATAATTGTTTATTTCCACTTTCTACAACCTCATTTATATGACTTATAATTTTACCTACTTGTTTAGCATTAATATTAGATGTATCAATACTAAATTTATGTTCATAATTACTATTTGAAAATTCTCTAATATACGCATTTTGAATATCTTCAATCTGATTAATCTTAATAAATTTACCATCAAACCTTTCTTCTATTTTTTCTTTACTCGCAGTTAATAATATTATAATAGTATTTTCTATAGTTCTTTCTAACTGTCTCATATAAAAAGGATAATATCCTCTAAACATTGGACCATAAACTGTTTCACTTAACATACACCTATCAAGAATCAAATTATTATTAAAATTTAATTTTCCAACTAATCCAAAATATTGTTCTTTTCCATCTTCTAAATCTTCTGGATTAGAATAATGTGTATATTTATATTTAGAATTATCTTTTAAAAATTCATTAATTGCTGCTGTTTTTCCTACACAATCGGTTCCTTCAATTATTATATTCATTTTAATATCCATCCTTTTGTCTTTGATGATTAATTTTATTTTTATTCATATATCTTTCGTGTAATTCTTCATAATCCATTCCAGAAGCCAAACTAATATTTATTAAGAAATGATAAACATCAACTATTTCCTCTTTTAATTCTTCTTTATGAAATTCTTGTTGTTTTTTCCAATTTTTCCAAGGTATTTCTCTAAGAACTTCCATTAATTCATCTACTGAAGCAAGAATCATATCTTTTAAATATTGAACATTATATAAAATATCTGTATTTCCTAATTTAATCTGTAATTCTTTTTGCTTATCAAACATATCTTTTAATTTATCGCTTTCCATCTAATTACCTCAATTATGGTATATAGAAATATATCTATATTTATAAACCTTTTTAAAAAAAAAATAAAAAAATTAATCATTAGATTCTACAACAAATGTTCCGCTTCCTCTTGCTCTATTCATAACATCAACAAATCTATCTGCTGCCATTAAACAAGATTCTCTGCCTCCCAACCTAGAATGTTCAATAACATAAGGATTATTGATTAGCGTTCTAAATTTAGATTGCATTTGGTTGTGATTCATTCTGCTTTTATTTTGGAACCATAATCTAAACATTACAGTAAAAATTGTGGTTTTTATCCAAAGACTATCTTTTGTTAGAGCTCCAAATATTTCCTGATATTCTTTTAAAAATCCTTTAATATTTAAGAAATCTTGGTGTGTATATGAATCCATAGTTTTAACCATAGTTTGACCATTAATTGCTCCAGGCGAAAATGATTGTTTTGTAGCTTGAATATAAGCTGCAATTAAAACTCTAATTTTCAGTGGAGAACCAGCGCTTCCATAAATACTAATTTCTCTAATATTTTTTAAAATCTTTTTTAGAAATATACAATCATCTTTGTATTGTTGAATAACATCATCTGTTGATGGTTTTACTATATTATTCAAATCTAAAAATTTTTGTCTTTCTAATTCTGGGTCATCAATGTCATATATTCCAACCTTGATTTCTACTTTAGCTTCTGGTTCTAATTCAAAAAACTTTAGAAGTGCTTCAAATCTATGATTTCCATCTAAGAATTTCATCTTAGTATTATTACCACGATTTACATACATAGTTGGAAAACTTCCATTATTTTTTAGAACTTTGACCAAATTCTTCACTTGTGAAGTTCTGACCCTTCTTTTTGTTTTATACTGAGCAAAATTTTGCTCTAAAATTTCTTTAGTCACTATATAATTCTTAGTGACAAAATCTAACTTATTTATACTCATTTTATATTTCCTCCCGCCATATTATTGTATTTTTCACATTAAGCTACTTAAACAATTTGTTAGGCATAAATTAATGAAATATGTCTATATTTATAAACCTTTTTATTTATTTAAAAAATTTATGAGCTTTAATTAATTTAACAATTTTCTTATGTCCGGCTATTGCTTCTTCTTTTGTTTTATATCTATCAGAAAATTCAATATTTGGTTTAATAAAACTAAATAATTTTCTATCAAAAAATAATACCGTTTCATACCAAAAACCAAAATGATTTAATTCTAAATGAACTGTTGAAATAACTATTGTTGGAAACATCCAAGAAATTAATGGAAACACATAAATTTTAATTTTATCTTTTAATTGCCATTTTCCTATATGAAATGGTTTTCCACATTTACAAATCATAACTCTACCATTTTCTGGATTTTTTTTATTAATTAAAGATTTCTCTAAATTAAAAAATTCATTGCTTGAATAAATTCTTCCACAATGACTACATTGCCATTCTAATCCTGTTTTATTATTTACCATTTTATTTTTTTATAATCAAACCAGTTAAATACACCGCACCAAATCCTAAAAAGAATGGAGCTACACTTCTTGATTGCTCAAAAAATAAACCAATAACTCCAAATACAAATATACCAATTCCGATAAATAAATTTTTAAAATTATCAAATTTTTGTTTATTTGCTGAAATTAATATATTAACATATTCATTGATTTTTTCCTTAAATTCTTCAGCAGTTAATTTTTTATTCTCAAATTCTCCAATTGAATAATCAATACCAAGCTTTCTAACTTTGAAAGAATCTTTAATAAATTTCTTAGTTTCTTTTTTCATCATCTTTCTTTCTCTATCCATTATAATACCTTTCTATAAGTCTCAATAATTGATTTACAATTAGGACAAATATATGTTACCAAATCTTGCTTTGGTCTAAAAATGTTCTTACATTTAGTGCAACGCACTCTAAAATTACAAACCATATATTTACCTCTTTTTTCTTAAATTAAATACACTAATTAAATTTTTAATTCTTTTAACTTCTTTAATATGATACTTTAAAGATTTTTTTAAATCTTCTAATAATAATTTATTATTCATATTTTTAATTTTTTTCCAATCAACAACTTTTCTATTATCCCATTTAGGTTTATATTTTCTAGTCATTTCATTTTATATTATGTTCAGAAAGATTTCCAAATTTATCTTTATATTCATTCATTTTTTATTCTCCAGTTTTTTTGAGTTTTCTTTCTCCACTTCTACAAAAACTATGACCAATTATCTTATTCATTTCGTTCAATCTCTTTTAACTTTTTATTTATCATATTTTTTGTTATACTTGTTATTTCTTTGAATATTTCGTAATCAAAGTTTGGTAAATTTATCGTTTCTTTTATTTCTTGTAGTGTTGCTTTCTTAAATGATTGTTTCCAACATTCTTTATAATTCTTGTTTTCTTCTAAGTTAAAATAGAAATAATTTGGAAAACTTATTTTATTGTATTCTTCTTTTGTTATTTGTTTGTTAAATAGTTCATAATATTCTGGTTCTTTGGTGTTAAAACAACCTGTGTTCCAATTACCTGTGTTCCAATCACCTGTGTTTCTATTACCTGTGTTTCTATTACCTGTGTTTCTATAACCTGTGTTTCTATTACCTGTGTTTCTATTACCTGTGTTACTATAACCTGTGTTTCTATCACCTGTGTTCCAATCACCTGTGTTCCAATCACCTGTGTTTCTATTACCTGTGTTTCTATAACCTGTGTTTCTATTACCTGTGTTTCTATTACCTGTGTTTCTATTACCTGTGTTTCTATCACCTGTGTTCATTTTTTTATCTTTAAAATCTAATTTTATTTTCTTTATTAACCTTACTTTTTTACACACACACTTATCATATTCCCATTCTATTATTCCTTTTGCTTCACACTCATACACTTTATCTGTTTCCTTTTTTATCCACATATTCCAGTGTTTAGTTAAATGATATCCTTTATTACATATTGATGGTTTATTTATATTTTTTGTCCATTTTCCTTTTTTG
>Ga0307992_1000158_pt1 | contig 43436 bp, 44 predicted proteins | sample EllFjometagen133_FD_203162 | JGI IMG/M metagenome (GOLD analysis project Ga0307992, IMG submission 203162) | Marine microbial communities from Ellis Fjord, Antarctic Ocean - #133 | ecosystem: Environmental > Aquatic > Marine > Unclassified | place: Southern Ocean | collected 2014-10-08
TAATAAGCTGGTAGATTGGCAGGAAAAAATTAGACAAATTTCATTTGACAAAGGTGATTTTTAATATAAGATAAGAAGATGATAAAAAAGCCGTTGTAGCTCAGTTGGTAGAGCACTTCCATGGTAAAAGGATGGTCTGTTAATTTATACTAATATTATTTAATGTTAGCAAAAATTACCCTATTCCAATTCTGTTTAAACCTTAAGCATAGCGTCGGGTGCGAGATGTTTAAAAATTTAGTATGCCGTTTTAGCTCAGTGGTAGAGCAACACCATGGTAAGGTGTAGGTCCCGGGTTCAAGCCCCGGAAACGGCTCAAGTAAAATAACTGCTTTTGGATAGGTAGTTATTTTTTTATGGATATTAAAATTTTGTCGGAGAAGTTTTGTGATTATCAAGTAGTCTTTAAAGGTTTTGCACCCGCGACAATTAGGCGCTATCGTTTTGTTATAAAGCACTATTGTAAGTTTGCTAATATCACTGATATTAGTGGTGTGACTAAAGATAATGTTAGAGAAATGTTTTATCTTGGGCGTATTAAGTACAAATGGAGTGCAAATACATTTATTTGTTATCATAAAACTTTAGTTGTGTTTTTTAGATGGTGCCAAATGAATAATTATATTAATTTTAATCCAACGGATGACCTGGAAGTTCCAAAGCTTAATCGTGTCTTGCCACCGAAACTTACTAGACAAGAATCGATGAGAATCTTGGAAACAGTTTATAATATCCCTTATTATTATAAATATTTAAGATTTAGAAATCATGCTATCTTTGCCACCTTTATATTTACCGGACTGAGAAGAAAAGAGTTACTCACTCTAAAATATACTGATGTTGATTTAGAAAATTTATCTTTATTTGTTAGACAAGGCAAGGGAGGCAAGGATAGAGTTATTCCGATTTGTTATCGTTTAGCGGAGATACTTAAAGTTTATTTAAAAGAGCGAGTGAGATTAAAAAAAACTTGTCCTGAGTTTTTTGTATCGCTTAATCATAATGGTCCTTTGTCTGATTGTGCTCTTAGGAGAATGACAGAGAAAGTTGTAAAAGCTTCAGGAATTAAGTTCAATACTCATAAACTTCGTCATAGTTTTGCCGTTTTAATGCTTGAGGGTGGATGTGATATTTTTTCTCTTTCCAAGATGATGGGACACTCCGACATCAAAACAACTACTATTTATTTAGCTGCCACTCCTGAGCATCTACGTTCTCAAATGACCAAACATCCACTTAACGATCTTTAATAGATGGTATTGTAGTTTACTTTGTTTAAATCATCTGCCATAGCCTGAGAGGGTATATGGCGTAGGTAGGTGGCCGTCATCCTAATATCTTGATGTCCGAGCAGTTGTTTTAGTTTTGCGACATCGGTGCCCTGAATTAGGGTATTCATGGCGAAAGTATGACGGCATTGATGGATGTGAAACTTAACACTGGATCTAATCCTCAGTGTCTTCACAAGGTGTTTGAGACCGTTCGGGGTAAGTCGATGATTTCTGCTGTCAGAGGCCCACAAATATTGATCCTTATAATCCTTTTTGCTCTTCAATTCTTTTAAGTAGTCTTTTAGATACTCGATTACTTGGTTATTTAATGGCACTATCCGCTGTCTTTTTGATTTTGATGTTATTCCGTTTACTGTTAGCATTTTTTTCTCAAGATTAATATCGAATATCCTAAGGCTAATTAATTCATTCCTTCTTAATCCGCAAAAAAGTAAAACACCCAACATGGCTAAGTTTCTTTTTTTAAGAAATAGATTTTTAGATTTTAGTTCAATACTAGTTCTAATTTTTTCAACATCTTCCTTATCCAACCATTGTTTGTCATCGTAGTTAACAATAGGATAAGGAATGTTCTTTAATGGATTTTGTTTAATTTCATCTCTGGTCACTAACCATTCGAAGAATTTATTTAGTTTTGAGCGATAGGTGGCTACTGTGGAATTTTTTACTGTTGGGCCATCTTTCGGGCGTCCGCCGTCTTGGTTTTTTCCTATTTTGCTAAAGAAGTCAACCATTATATCTTCGGTTAAATCGATGGGTGCGAGATTACTGCCTATTAATTTTGTGAATAGACGGAATGTCGTTCGGTAACCTCGTAAGGTTTCAGGTGAAATTTTAGCTACATATTCTTGCTGTTTGATAAAATTATCAAATAGCTCTGTTAATTTTTTGTTGCTCATATTGTCTAATCTTATTTTTAAGTTAATAAATGAAGTTTGTCAGTTAGGGCGTTGTGCTGTGACACCTCTTTTAGCCATTTTTCCTTGGCTCAACGGGTTATTTTTCACACTTGGGTATCTTTCCGTGTATTTTACCGCCTAGACCTTTTCTCTTAGGGTTTTTGCCTGTCCGGTAAGGATAAAGTGGGCAATCTGGAAATTGGCATTTAGTTATGCTTTGCGCTGTGCCCTCGCCACAATCTTTGCATTTTGCGACAATAGCTTTTAATCGATTTTTGCCATCTGGCTTCTCACCCATCCTAAATGGATAAAGAGGGCAGTCAGTACAGGTACAAAGTCTAATTTCTTTTGGTTGTGAGTTAGAACACCAAATACAAAATTTTCTAATTGTTTTTTTAATCATAAAATAATATTACTTCGTTCCTTTTTTGATGTGGCACTCAATATTGTTTATCGCGCAGAATTCCTTGACGGTCTTTACGCAACGAGTGTAATAACTAGGATCTTTTTTAAGATATTTAGTTGCAGCTGGGTTATGGTGAATTCTTCCAAATATTATTTTATTGACAAACTTAACACTTTCTAAAACTTCATTTAGATCTTGCTCAATCATCATAGGTGTTGGCCATGGCTCAATAGAGACAAGCGTTTTTAACCCCTTGTCATGAAGATAACGCAATGCACTCAGGCGCTCTTTTAATGGTGCTGATCCTGATTCAAATTTTTCACAGAATTTTTGATCTAAAGACACTAAGGTTATGCCATATGTATTGATGGTATTAAACATTTCTTTAGTGGCTAATTCTTTTGGCAGTAAACCTTTTGTTAGAACAATACAGGGGATATCATCTCTGTTTAAACGAGTAATAATTTTTAGAGCCATCTCAATTACTTCCGGCTGGTGATACATAAATGGGTCAGTTGTAAAACATAGGGTAACTGACTCTATTTTGCTTTTTAGTTTAGGAATTTCTTTGTCTAATAGATCTAGTGTATTTTCAACAAGTTTGGGTTTCATCCAATCGTTACAATCATTACTTTCATGCCATCGTTCTATGGATTCTTTCATTGCGTAGCAGTAGTTACAGCCATGTGAACAGCCCTTTACAAAATTTATGGCATAATTACTCCATTCTACCTTGGTAGGCGCCAGCATTCGTCCTCGTGATATTCTTTCGAGCTTATTATTGCTCTTTAATTTTGTATTTATAATCATATTATTATTTTTTGTTATAGGCGGGGCAAAATTGCCCCGCCACTTTATAAACTTACTTAACTCTTAAAATGCAACCACAAAAGTCACAAACTAAATTTCCTCCATTATTTATATCTTTTTCAGTATAAATGGCTATTGGGGCGTTAGTAGCTAAAGACTCCATAACTTCTTCACTCATCTCACTATGGTCATCATCCTCGCTAGATTGTTCTTCACTCTTTTTTATCCCTAGATCGCTAGAGTCTTCTTTGATATCGGCTAAACAACATAAACAGAGATCATAACCTCCAATTGAATAACCAATAATTTCTTCATTTTTAATAATCATAAAATTTATTTTTAATTATCCTCCCTATAAGAATGGGGTTTGTAATTTATTAAACTATTTACTAAATAACTAAAGTCGTTTCGAATTAACCTTAAACTTAAGTAGTCGGTGGAGAGGGTGGTTCTTATATAAGGATTAGTAACTAGACAACTAGTATATAATTGGCAAGATTCTTCTTGCTGGTTCAGTTTCCTTTCCCTATATAGAACGCCATTACCGAACCACCGACTATACTAGAGAAATAAGTTTGAATTAATGTTGCTAGGGAGGTTGAGTTGAAGTGCTAGATAAGAAGAACTCTTTCCTGTTATTAGCACCTGTGTGACATTCTAATTTTCCTTCACCTTGAAGGCTCTTCAGGGCTTTCTCGATGTTGTTCTTGCTGGCTAGGTGGTTTTTTCTATAATATTCTACAAATTCATCTTTAATTAAGTTTGGGTTTGGGGTTAGTTCATAAAAAGAGATGATATTAGCTTTAATGGTATCTATTGCTTCCTCTGCTTTTGCTAAGGCTATAGTAAAGAGAGAGTCATTTGTTAAATCAAAGTGTAAAGTTCTGCTATCTAGTTTTTCTCCTCTTTTACTTTTTCCGCCATCAAAAGTGACATAATCTTTTTGCTTTGTTGTTTTGAGTCTTATACTAGCAATGCAATTTCCAGATATGTTAATTGAACCACTTGGAGCGGTTATGACAGTTTTGCCATTTTGTTCTTTTCCGTCGTGGTGAACAATTAAGAAAGAACAATCTAAGTTGCTAGATATTTCCTTGTATTTTCCCATTACAATATCCATCTCCCCACTATCATTTTCGTTGTTGTGGTGGCTGTGTCTTAAGGTATCAACAATTACAAGTCCGATTGAATACTTCTTTATTTGTTTAATGATCGATTCTGAGTCTGTTTCATCTAAGATTAAAAACTTTCGACACTGTCTTACAAAAAGTTTACTTAGCCCGTTATCTTCTATTCGGGCTTTTTTAAGACGATCTCGAATATCCACGATGTAATCATCAATATTAATCAATAGAATGTTAGTTGGCGTGGTTTTATATATTCCAAAAACAGGCAGGCCATTAATAATGCAGTGTGAGAAATATAAATATATCCAGGTTTTATATGAACCAGGTAGTCCCGAAAGCAGCATTATGCCAATGCTTGGTAGAATGTCATCGATAATAAATTGGGGCTCAGGAAGATCCATCGCGGTTAATTCTCCTGCCGTGACGTAGTCATCATCGTCATTGATTAGGGCTGGAAGGGAACGACTAATGATTATGTTGGCTATTTCTTGGGCATTGTAGTTGTGCTCTCCGATTTCATTTAAATAATACTTAGCTAGAGTTATTGGATTACCTTTTCTATTTTTTCCTGATGTTGATTCACAGAAGTTGCCATTAGCTGATATGAAACAGCTGGTAGATGTGCCATTTTCTATCACCTGAAAGGAACCGTTGGCGTTAGGTTTGAGCGTAACGCTTATTCCAACCATTGGTGGTATAAACTCAAAGACGTCTTTTAATGGCATGTCTATAGCTTTTGTGATCTCCGGAGATGTTCGATGTTCGATTGTAGTGGTATTTTGGGCAGGGCTTGGTTTTATTAGCTCTGTGGTGGCAGGAAAAGAAGAATGGGAGTAAAAAATGTCAGGAGAGTATTTGTTTAAGGATGTGTTTTTGTGTATCAGAGTGCACAAAAATGGCTTACTAGGATTTTTAAGATTAAAATACCCAGGAACACGCAGCACTCCACAGACATCCTTTCTGCCAGGATCACCATTAAGTTCTAAGATTAAAAAATTTACAATCTTATCAAAGTCTTGCTTGGTAAAATCTTTAACTAGATATATTGGTTGATAGCCATGCTTAGTCTCTGTAATAAAATGGGGTGCTATGGGAAATTCTCTAATTTTCTGGATAGTTTCTTTCTTTAAATTATTAATAGTAGCTTCATCTAAGCCATCTTTCTCTTTGCAAGAGTCAATATCAAGGAAGACGGCATTAATGATGTCTAGATTTTCCATAATTCGTTTGCCGTTCTTAAAACCATTAGGGCTAAAACAAACAGAGCAGCCATTCTCTTGTTTGGCTTTGGCATATTCATCAACTAGTGATGGTCTAGTTTCGGGATTTGGCCCTGGCTTTAAATAATCGTTCTTGTTTTGTCCGCCACTGAAAGATTTACAATCTAAATAGTATTGGATTACGTGGCCAAGGAAGTGCGATAAAAATTGTTTAGTAGACATTTGTTTGTATGTGTTCATATTGAATATTGACGTTAAATTTTAATGTTTAAGTTTTAGAAAATTATTTTTCTATCCTTTACTCTCCACTGGAGACTACTTAAATATCATTGTCAATAGAATAAAAATTTGGCTTATTTTAAATAAATAGATAATAAAAAAAAGACGATAATTTCTTATCGCCTTTTGTCTAATATTTAATTAAATAATGATTTTTTTAGGTTTTTTACCAGGCTTATATTGAAGAATCTTAACTTTTTGTACTTAAGTGGATCTTAAAATAATTATTAGTATTTTAAGGAATATTCTGAGCTTCGATCGTCGTTAGATAAAATAGCTGCGGAGTTACCGCTTAATTTAAAAAGCTTATTCCTTAACTGGTTAATAGCATTATTTACTATTTCTATTTTCTTTGATTCTGTGGTATTGGCATGTATTGGATTATCAGGAACAATATTTTTCCCTTTTTTTATTGCCAAGAAGAGATCTTGATAACCGCATAACTCGTTAAAGTTTTTACGGAGAAAATTAAAAACAGCATATTCTGGTGCCGATAAATTGAGTTTGCTTTTTGAGCCTAAAAATCCAATATGATGATCTTGTAATAAAGAGAACATGCTTTTATCTTTAAACTCTTCTGGCCTATCTGAGTTATAAATAGAATTGTCAATATAGCGTCTGAGATCTATTAAAGATTCTGTCCAACAATTTTTAATCATGAATACGTCTCCTATTCTTTTTTCAAAGGTTAATAACGATTCGGCTGGTAAAATAATCTTCATTCTGTTATCTCTTTTTTTAAAACTTTTCAGGGCGTTTAAGCTATCTTCTATCGAATCGACTGTTATGGTTTTAGCAATAAGCGCCTTTTTATTAGATTTTAAATACTCGATTAGCTCATCTTTTGTAAATGAAAAATCTCTGTCACCCATGACCTGGCGTCTTTTTTCAATAAAAAAATTAATATATTCAAGTCCGGAGAATTTTTCAGAAGCGATTTCTGAGCAATCTACGTGAGAACTATAATCAGGCATAGAGATAAATATTAAGTATTACATATTATATTTTATCAAATATTAACTGTTTTGTCAGCCTTTTTGGGAAAAAATTGGGCGAAATTTTTTCATCCCGGTTATTTATTTAAGTAATATCGTTTGGGATTTAGTTTTTAATGTGAGTTTACTGGATATCCTGCGATAAGGATTTTTATAGAAAGTACCCTTACTGTATATAGTATCTATGTCCTAGGAAACCAAAACGAACAACGCCCCATTTTATATTTGAGGCCTTTGGCCTTCTCCTAATATCTCAGTCCCACTTCATTAACTTTAAGATCTCTTGTTTTTCACGATGTAGTAGCCTCTTCTTTTGGTAGAACTTAGTTTATGGCTCCACTACTATTTTTACAGTATTTAATTATTAATATAATTATAGGCATTATTCTTGTTTGCCTATAGTTCAACGCATCTATGGAAAACATTACAAACCAGTTGAGAGCGTCTGATTTCGTCATCTTTAAAGGCGAGAACAAAGGAAGATCTTATGAGTTTGCTAAGATTGACGGACGTTGTTCTTTGATGAATAGCTTAGTATTCCTGACTGCTTTAAAAGCACAGGGTGCCAAAACCATTGAGGTGGCGTCAAAATAGAATCAAGGGAGGCTTTCTAGCTTCCCTTTTTTTTTACTAATACCCATGGTTTCTGAGCTTCCGTATGGCGGTTGGGGCGGGGCTACTATTTTTTAGATATTATAAATTATATATAAATTATATATAATAATTTATAAAGAGGTGCTGCATGCTTTGTGTATGAATACAAAAAGTGCATGCCCCACCTTATCTCTATATTCTTCATTGCCGCATGCTTCACACTTCATCTATTCATCTACTTTTACTTTATTTATATATGAGCGGGCTTTGCCCGCGAGCTTACGCTCGACAACAATTCTACAAAACACAGATTCGCTAATGGCGCTATTTATATCCCTATACGTTTCTGAGACTTTTCCCTTTATTTTTGATAGTTTTGCCATATTGTTCTATTCAATAAACTTAAGTCCATAACGTATTAGACTTAAGTTAAATTGGCTAATATTAAAGTCTGGAATTGGTGAAATGAATAGGTCATTTGGAGGGTAATAATACCTGAGAAATATAGTTGTTAGTTTATAGGCTAATATTAGTAAATATTAAATTAGTATTAGCATTTAAATAATATTACCAAAAATAACATTAATAATCACTTCAAATTTTAATAAATTGAACACCAACTTAATAATAACAGCAAGTAATAAACTACACGTTTAACTAAGGCGTGTTTTTGTTATTTTGCTAATAATCATATTCCAAATTATTGCGATAATTATCTTGTCATCAAAGGTAAGAGAGAAGACTTAATGGAAATTAAGCAAAAATACACAAATAAACCAGGGAGAATGGACGATAATGAACAATGCATCAAACTGGAACTTATTAGTCCCACACCGCCTGAGATTAATCATCTTCCTAGTCCCAATAGAGATGAAGAAAAAGCTAAAGAGTTTAAAAAGAAATATGGTGCAGTTGATTGGTATAACTGGAATTGTAAGAATTGGGGCACCAAATGGGACACTCAGGGTTACAGTTTTGAAGACTTCGGAGAAACTCTCAATTTTGGATTCAATACAGCTTGGAGCCCCTGCTTACCAGCTATCAAAAAACTCGCCAAACTCTTTCCTGATACCAAAATAGAATACAGCTACGCTGAAGGAGGATGTTGCTTTGCTGGTAAGCATATCTATAAACATGGAAGACAGGTTTCTAGCGAAGAAACTGAAGATATTCATCATCAACTATTCAAAGATTTTGGTATTAATGAGGATGATGAAGAAAGTTTAGATAATAAATAATTAGATAATTTAAAAAACTAATTTATTAAGCCCCGAGACTCTTGGGGTTTTTAATTTAGCTAAAAATTTATGTCAAAAATCAAAGACAAGGCTATTGAAAAACTTAATCGTCAGGTTTTGGACGATAAGCTAAGTGAAATAGAAAGAGAGGAACAACTTAATAAATACGCTAATAAATTTACAACACTTGAGCCAGATTATTATCAGCGAGAAGAACGAGACTATAAATTATCTGTTCTTCATCAATTTGATGGTTTTCAAGTGTTTAACATCTAATTATATGAGTAAATATTGTCCGCACTGTCACGAAGAAATAGAACATCTTAGATTCGAGACAGAAATAACTAGCTATGGAACGTCATGGGGAACATGTGATATAGACGGAGATAACAGCGAAGAAGATGATTGTGAATATAATGACACAGACTACAACAACACAAATTATACATGCCCAGAATGTGATGCAGGTCTGGATATAGACGATTTATTAGATGAATTAGAGGGCGATGATGAAGATGGCGACTCTAATGATGAAGGTGAAGAAATAGTCTGTTGTGCCAATGAAATCTCAGTAGAAACGCTAACTGACGGAGGTTGTCGCATTGTTAAAAGAGGCACATTTACGGAAGAGGCTAACACAAACAATGCCAGTAGGATAAGAACTAAAATTTGTCCATCTTGTAAGACCCTTAACTTCACGGAAAATGATTCGGCCATTATCTGTATAAATTGCAACGCCGAAATTATAATTAATTAAAAATCTATGCCTAAAAAGAAAAAGTTCAACTTTAAAATGGGTTCAGACCCTGAGTTTTCATTTATTATGCAGGGTCGTCGAGTAAATGCTTGCAAGTTGCTAAAAATGAAGCTTGATAATAAAAAGGAATTTAAAGAAGAAACTATGGGTTATGAGTGTAAAGGAGGGGTGGTTGGTTGGGATGGTTCAGACGCCACAGCAGAGTTAAGACCAAAGCCAAGTAACTCGGTAGATGAAATTGTCGCTAATATAAAGTTGCTCTTAACAGAAACTCATAGACAATTACCAACCTTCGATTTATCAGTACTCTCTAAATATGCGCCAACAGGCGGACACATTCATTTTCAGATAACAGAAGAGCTTCATAACAATAAACAAAAGGTCCAGTTAATTCATAAGAAAGTATCCAGTTTCTTTCTACCGATCATGATGAGTGAAAACAAAATTAATCTGAGATTAAGAACTGCTGACTACGGTAGCTCAATAAAATATGGTGATCTGACTGATTTTCATGCTGATAGAGATAATGTATATGTAAAAAAAGACGGAACAGTTGATTATACTTACGAATTTAGAACACCAAGTGCTGAGTGGCTCATTACAGAGAAAATTTGTCGAGCCACTTTTGCTTATCTAGGCACTATCTACAATGAAATTATAAACAACCCAGAAAACTTCAGTAAGTACATGTCGGTTGTTTATAAAAATGATGAACAAGCCAAATCCTTACATCAATTAATTATTACTGATTATGTTGGAATAACAGAAAGTATATTCAACAGAATCAAAAAAGCAGTTAAAACCTTCGAACTTTATCCAGAATTTAAAGAAGAGATAGATTACATTCTTAACCCACAAAAAATAATAAAAGATAAAATAAAAGTTAACTATGATGTTATTAAAGGCTGGAAATTAACTAAAGTAAATAAAACAAAAAATCCTTCAGCTAAAAACCTGCTCAATAATAAAAAGTTTAAGGAGTTATCTAGTAATATCAATTTAGATATGATGTCGATGTTAGTTAATATAACTTACAACGATGATATTAACGTTGAATATTTTGCGAGAGCATTATCGGAAAGGTCCACTGCATTCAACTGGAAGTTAAAAAATAGCTATTTCTTGTTTGGAATGAAAAAGGGTTTAGATAATCATATTGTCTTCAACCAGGACTCTGAAGTTATTATGGGCAAGGAAATTATTAAAACTGAAGAAGATAAAAATGCATTAAAGGAACTTACCAGAAGAATCTCTGATAAATTTTTAGATAGTCAGCCAAAGCAGATTAATTTAACTACTGGTGCTGTTGAAAAGAGTAACGTTATTATTATTGGCCTACCATATCAAATGCGAACTGATAAGAATCATAAAGATTTTATTAAAATTATCCATCAGCTGGAAGAAGGAAAATTAAAACCAGTAGCGATAGATGCTTGTTATAAGGATTTGATAAACGATTTAGATTTACCTGATAACGAAAAAGGCAGCGTTTATAAGTATGTTAATAGCATTGAAGCAAAGCCAGTTGATGAAGAATTAATTCCATATGATCATAGCTCTCAAGGTGCAGAAATAGCTCAAAGCAATACCCGATTGGTTATTGATCAAATAGAAAGAGATGAAATTGATAATAGGGAATTAGTCGAAGTTCCTTCAACGAGTCTTTGCGCCACCTTATAAAAGATTATTAATAAATAGAAAAATATGTGTGGAATAATTTGTGCAGTCAATTCTGGGAGTAATAAAAAAACCATAAATGAATCCGTTGTTCTTCAATTTGAAGATCAAAAAGACAGAGGCGTTAATGGTTTTGGAATAATTAAAATCAATGAAGACATGGGATATAAAGTTGAGCGAGCCACTGAAGGTTATAAATTCATGTATGACATCCATCAAGACTTAGTTAGAGCAATGATAGTTCATCATAGAATTCCAACTAGTAGTGACAATAAAATAAAACAAACCCACCCCATCTTAGTTGATAATGGTTCCTTACAATATAAGTACTTAGTAGTTCATAATGGCGTGATCAGAAATGATGACGCATTAAAAAAAGAACATGAAGACTTGGGCTTCCAGTACAATACTCAAGATAAAGAACAATTCAATGACAGCGAAGCATTGGCTATTGAGCTGGCCAGATTTATTGAAAGACAAACAGAAGTAATTGGTACTCTTGGTGCTGTTGCTTTTGTTTGTGCTCAAATAGATAAAAAAACTAAACAAGTTAAAGAGATTTTTTTTGGTAGGAATAAAGATAATCCACTCAATATGGCCAAAACGAGAGAAAAAATATTTATCTCATCCACTGGACCAGGAGAGGAGGTGGCACCATTTAAACTTTATCACTTTAAAATTGACAGTGAATTAAAGTTAAACAAAAGAACGATGCCATTTTTTAAAGAAGAAATAAAAACGGTTGTTCCAATATGGACTAAGCCAATTTTAACTAAAGCAGAAGAGAACTGGGATGATTATCGTTCTTATGGAAATTATCGGCCAGTTCAAAGAAACTACTTGCGTGAGCCAGACGACGATTTGCCTTCTGAAGAAGATCAAATTATTGAGTTAGTTGAAGAATCTCATGATGCGATTATGACAGAATTAGATAGTTTCATTGAAATGCTATATGAACCAATTTCAATTGAGAGTGTCACTAATGAGGATGTAGAAATACCCGTTAATCGAATAAAAGAAGAATTAATAGCATTACTTACTAAGACAAAAGAGAAACATTTAGAAATAGCCTTAGGAAAGGAAGCGTGCCTCAGTGCTTACGCCCTAAATTAAACTTATGTCACAGTATCCAAGCAAAGAACAAATTATGAAAACTCCATTTAAACTCCCGGCAAATATTGTCTGGGAGTTATTAAAATGGAAAGAGGCTAATTATGATAAAGGAAAATGGAATAGTTCTAGAGCAGTTCAGCTAATAAAACTTCAAGCTCTTATAACCTCATTACCACTCAAGCAAGCGGTAATACCACGAATTAGAACTTATTACTGTTATATTCCGGAGACTCGAACCATTTTTCTTGATAGAAATAATCCAAGCATATTGTCAACATTACACGAAATAGCACATCATGTTACGGGGCCAGACGAATTAGAAGCCTGTCGCTGGAGTGTATGGCTATTTAAGCAATGCTTTCCTAAAGCCTTCCAAAAGCTAGAATGGAAAGGACACATGCTAGTAAAACCTTATGTTTAATCAAGGAATCCCAACAGGAATAGAAATAAGAACAGACCCAGAACTAAAGAACATGGTCTTAATACCAATTCCAAAAACAAATTTCCATTTAATGGGAATAAGAAGATCTAATGGAAAATGGAATATTACCATAATGGATAGAATGTTGTGTTGTAAGAGCAAAATAGCTAACGAGGCAGAAGAAAAAGATTTTATGTTTTTAATTCAAAAAGTATTATCAAACCCAGAACAAATGGAATTCAAAACACTAACATTCAAGGTCCTTAGAAATCATTATAAATCATTAATAATGCAATTCAAGTCTAGTAAAATAAGATTTGATCGCAAAATAACATTATGAACAAAGAATTAAGCAGCTATAACGACTTAGTTAGTAAGTTTCGTGAACTAGCTCGTGATTTATTACGAATGCGCTGGATTAATAATATCAAAGACGATTTGTTAAGATTAGAAAATCAGTTTGAAGAGTTAAGTGAGGTTAAAAAGGCTTGTCTTAAGACTATCGCTGTTACAGAATACAGAGTTGCTCAATTAGATGAAGCTAATCCAAGTTATGAAGATTTGCTTGTCAATGAAACTAAGGCAACTGAATTAACTAATGAAGAGATTATTAGATTAGATGAAAGTGTTCAAGAGCTAGATAAGCAAAAAACTAAATTGCAAGAAAAAATTAATAAAGTTGAGTCAGGTGAGCTTAAGATAGACGCAGAAAACCTATCAGTGAAGGCTAAAGAACTAGCAGAAGCTTATGTTAATCAGCGGGTGAGAGAGTTGGAGGTGTAGAATAAAGAAGAAACGGATAGTATGTCGAAAGACTACTATCCGTTTTTTTAAGCATAAAGCAGAATGACTTGCGAGTTGCAAATTCTTTACTTTTGGGACATTTTTTAGTAATATTTAAGTAACAATTAGTTGAGCCTAAACCTTGATTGATTAAGGCATGGCTCACAAGTCCTACACAGTAGAAATAGTCTTCTGACCGATTTTCGCTGTGTAGGCGCGTATCCGAAAGGGTATGGTAATCGTGTCGGGAGACTTTTTGTGTTTTACTTAATACAAATTAGTAATTATTAATATATGAATTGCCCAAAATGTAGCTACGAATTATACAAAGATTTTAAATTTTGTTACGAATGTGGAAATAAAAGCGACGATAAAAAAGAAAATTCTTCTCCAAGAAATGCGACAAATTGGTCTAAATTAGAATGTTCTAGATGTAAATCTGTGTTATTTAATGACGCCAAGTTTTGTCATAATTGTGGTCGAAGCGTTGTCGGAAAGACCGACAACAAAGAAGGTCTCCCGAACGAAAATAGAATCCTAGAAGAAATGAGTACTTTATCCTCATTGCCTGAATATTTAATTATTTATGGAAATGTTAAAGGTGCTAATGGTTGTTTGTTTAATGAAGATATTGATGAAAATAAACTACGCCTTGGATTCGCGCTGGCTATTAGCAATCCTATGTCAGGGCTAACGCGTGTCGAGAAAAATAATGTTATTAATTTTTTCTTTGAAAAAATTTATCGTTTAGGAACTAACTTTAATGAATCTAGTTTTAAACTTATTCCACCACCACTTTCTACTGACCAGCAAGCATACATCGGCATTAATTTTGAGAATTTATCATGCCACCAAATTGTTTCTAACTCTAAATTACTAGATGTTTTGGCTGTAATTAAGAATTCCATTTTAAGCTTACTCATTCAAATGCCATTAAATGAGAGAGCAAAATTTTTAAGTTCTATAAAAAAAATGACTGCAATGTTTTTAGAAAAAGATGAATAAGTCTTGAAACTTGTAAATAAAAAACAGTATAGAATATTTATAAATAATTTATAGAAATTATTAAAAACAATAAGCTAATAAAGAAAATTATTAAACAAGAATAAGAAAGTTCAACTTTTATCTAAATGTATTATATTTTATTAATACATATTACAAAGCACTATAAAGATTGTTTTTTAGCTCATATTTGATATACTAATTAAGAAAGTAAATATAAAAAAATGAACATTCTAGTAAAAATTATCAAACACTCTTGAGGTTAGTTATAAACAACATTTTTAGTGTTGTTTTTTAGAAGTTAATTATTAATTCTAGTTTGTAGAAATATGAGTAAAAAGTCTATTGCATTTCATGTAGAAAATAATGATTATTTTGCTACACTTGCTACGGTTATTAGTTTAATGAGACAAGATAAAGAAAATATTAAAAATAATATTGGAGTTTTAAGAAATATTGAGAAAGACTTAATGTATTTGCAGAAAGACTATAAAATTATTAAAAAATGAAGTTTATGAAAACAAGAACAAAAAACCTTAATTTTATCCTATTTTTTATTTGGGTATTTGTTTCATTTATCGCTTTATATAGCATAATGGTTAATAGCTATGCGGTATTTACGATCAACGTCTTTTGTAAATTCTCCATCTACTTACTAACAATTTCTGTTATTTGGCTTGGATATATTTTTACCGATGGAAAATTGAAAAATATATGGAGGTATTTAAGGGAATTAGTAGTAATAATATCAATTTTAATAGTTGCTTCTTTTACTGTTGTTCAGTGGACTGGGCTTACCACAAACTATGGAGGTTATGATGCTTCAAACGATAAAGGCTCTCCGTTATTTCTTCATCAATTGTATCTTACACAGGAAAACTCAACTATTTTTGAAAAAGACTTGCTTTATCAGGGTGCTATGAGGCAGGTCTATGATTTAACTCTTAAACAAATATGGACTTTTGGGGCTTTTATGTTTGTTAGCACGTTCCTGCTATTAAAAATAATTCCGAAAAAGGAGTAAATGATCACTTTTCTCAGATATTAGATAAAAAATAATATTTTAATAAAAAATACTCTTTTAGATCGGGTATTTTTTGTAATATTTTTAGCGTTTACAAAAATCTCAATTATTGATAAAGTAAAGGTAAAGTTTTACTATATGAAAGATGAGAAAACGATAAAATCTAAAATAGGAAAAAATCTTAAGAAATACAGATTGAAAGGTGGATTTTCGCAGGAGTCATTGGCGACACAAGCGGGAGTTACAATTCACACTATATCAAAGATAGAAGCTGGAGCAACAAATGACCCTAGAGTACTAACGCTAGAGAAGTTTGTTAAAGTTTTAGATATTAAAATTGATGATTTATTAAAATAAGAATTATATGGCAAATAATCTAAATAATTCAAAAGAGCAAGAACGCTCGGAATTACATCGTGCTATTTGGCAAATTGCTAATGACTTACGAGGAAGTGTTGACGGCTGGGACTTTAAACAGTATGTCCTTGGAATATTGTTTTATCGTTTCATCAGTGAAAATCTTGCGAATTATATCAATGCCGATGAGCGACGCACCAGTAATAAAGATTTTGATTATGCCACTCTTTCCGACAAAGAAGCTGAATTTGGACGAGCTGATACCGTAAAAGAAAAAGGATTTTATATTCTACCGAGTGAACTTTTTGTAAACATTCGTAAAAATGCCCGCAATGATGCAAATTTAAATGAAACGCTTTCTAAAGTTTTTGATAATATTGAAAATTCTGCAAAAGGATTTGATAGTGAAGATGACCTCAAAGGATTATTTGATGACTTGGATGTAAACTCTAATAAACTAGGTGGAACAGTAGAAAAAAGAAATCAAAAACTCGTAAAACTTTTAGAAGCTATCGGTGATCTTCGCTTAGGTGATTATGGAGATAATACAATAGACGCTTTCGGAGATGCATATGAATTTTTAATGACAATGTATGCTTCAAACGCTGGTAAATCTGGTGGAGAATTTTTTACCCCTCAAGAAGTAAGTGAGCTTTTGGCTGAAATAACAACTGTCGGAAAAAAAGAAGTGAATAAAGTTTACGATCCGTGTTGCGGGTCGGGTTCACTTCTTCTTAAATTTGCTAAAGTTCTTGGCAAAGAAAATGTACGGCAAGGTTTCTTTGGGCAGGAAATAAATCTCACTACCTACAATCTTTGCCGTATAAACATGTTTTTACATGATATTAATTATAATAATTTTGATGTTGCTCACGGCGACACGCTCACTGATCCAAAGCATTGGGACGACGAGCCTTTTGACGCCATTGTTTCGAATCCACCTTATTCAATCAAGTGGGACGGAGATGCCAATCCTTTAATAATAAATGATCCTCGTTTTTCTCCTGCGGGAGTTTTGGCACCAAAAAGCAAGGCAGATTTAGCGTTTACCATGCATATGCTTTCTTGGCTTTCTACCAGTGGAACGGCAGCGATTGTTGAATTTCCGGGAGTTCTTTATCGTGGCGGAGCTGAACAAAAAATTCGTAAATATTTGATTGATAATAACTACATAGATACGGTTATACAATTACCACCAGATCTCTTTTTCGGAACAACTATCGCAACTTGTGTTGTTATATTGAAAAAAAGTAAAAAAGATAATAAAACTTTGTTTATTGACGCGTCAAAAGAATTTGTACGGGGCGGAAATAAAAACAAACTAAGCGAAGAAAATCGCAAAAAAATTCTTAATGCTTTCGTTGAGCGTAAAGATACTCAATATTTTGCAAAGTTAGTTAATAATAAAGCCATTGCTGAGAATGATTACAATATTGCGGTTTCAAGTTATGTGGTGGTGGAAGATACACGGGAAGTGGTTGATATAAAAGAGCTTAACGGAAAAATTACTAAAATTGTTGCAAGACAGAATGAACTTAGAACTGCGATTGATGAGATTGTTAAGGATATTGAAAAAAATAGCTAAAAATATGTATATATCAAAAATTAAACTCCATAATTTTAAAGGTTTTAAAGGTGATCACGAAATTCTTTTTGATAAAGGCGTTAATTTTTTTGTTGGCGACAATAATTGTGGTAAATCATCAGTTTTTGAAGCCATTGACTTTATACGCTCAAAAAAGAATAGAAGTGAAGTCATCACTAAAACAGAAATTGAGACAGACGATTTTGTTTTTATTGAAATTGAATTTAAAGGCGAATATATTGAATCTATTGTTGGAATAGACGCATTAAAAAAATATAAATCATCACTAATTGATACGAACGGTGAAAAAAGCTTACGAGTAATGCGTTCCAGCGAAGAAAAAGAAATTACACAAGACGGAAAGAAAAAGAAGCTCGATATTAAAAATGTTCGTGTTTTTAATCCAACAACAGATCAATTTGAAAATCCCACAGGGATAGACAACATGATTACGGCACTTTTTGATGCTCAGTTTGTTTGGGCTGATACAAATTCTGGTGATATTTCTGATTTTTCAAAAACAAAAATTAGCGGGAAAATTATTAATACAATAACAAAAGATTTTATCACCTCTGATACTTGGGAAAATTTTCAAAATTCACATAAAGAAACTTTTGGAGAAGGAGAAAATAGTTTATCCAAAACACTGCAACCAGTTGAACAAAAAATACAAAGTATTTTATCTGAGCAATACGGAGAAACAGAAGTAAGATTTAGTTTTTCATTACCTGAGATTGAAAGTTTTTTCAAAACAGGAAATATTGCTCTATCTGAAAATGGCATCGAAACAAAAAGTTCCGAAAAAGGCACAGGGATGCAACGAGCTTTAGCGTTAGCACTCATTCAAGTGTATGCTGATATCTCCTCATCAGATGAAAATGGGATTTCTAAGCCAATATTATTTTTTATAGATGAGCCAGAAACTTTTTTACATCCGCAAGCTCAAAACAAACTGCTTGATGCTCTTGAAAAAATATCCGACAAATCACAAATTTTCATAATTACACACTCACCCTATTTATTGAAAAAATATAAAAAAGACACGCATTCAATGAATATATTTTCAAAAAATACAGGAATGAATAAGGCTGAGACTAGTAATGAATTTGATTTATTCGGAACCTCAAGTCCTACTTGGGGCGAAATTAACTATTATGCTTTCGGAGTTTTGTCTGTTGAATTTCATAATGAGCTTTATGGCTTTATTCAAGCAAGGGCTATTTTAGAAAACGAAAAATATTGTAAGTCAAAAGATTTTGATGAATATCTTTTTGATAAAAGTAATAAAATTATCAAGATAGACCAAAAATATAAACATTTAAAGTCGGATAAAACCGTTATCGAATACGATACTACCTTGCCAACAAAAATCAGAAATATTATTCATCATCCCGAAAATCCAAATAACACAAAATTTTCAGATCATGAGCTTAAAATTTCTATTGAATTTTTAATTCCATTATTAACATGATAAATAATCAATCTAAAATTGAAAAACTAATCATTGAATTATGTCCAAATGGTGTAGATTTTAAAGAGTTGGGTGAACTTGGTGATTTTTATGGTGGACTTACTGGGAAAAGTAAGGATGATTTTAGCAACGGTAATGCAAAATTTATTACTTACATGAATATTTTTTCAAATATTGCTGTTGATACGGGTGTAAATATTTTTGTAAAAATGGAAACAAATGAAAAACAAAATAGAATTCAGTTTGGTGATGTTTTGTTTACAGGATCATCGGAAACGCCAAATGAGTGTGGAATGTCTTCCGTTTTAACAAAGAAAACTGATGAGCCGTTGTATTTAAATAGTTTCTGTTTTGGTTTTCGTTTTCATGATACGAATTTATTTTTGCCAGAATTTTCTAAATATTTGTTTAGAGATGAACAAATGAGAAAACAAATTGCAAAAACTGCAAGTGGAGTGACGAGATTTAATGTTTCAAAAAAACGATTTGCAAAAATACTAATTCCACTTCCACCCCTTGCTGTCCAAAAAGAAATTGTTAAAATTCTTAATAGTTTTACAGAGCTGGAGGCAGAGCTGGAGGCAGAGCTGGAGGCAAGAGAGAAGCAGTATAAGTGGTATAGAAACGAGATGCTGACTTTTGGTAACAATGTAGAGCTTAGAAGTATCGGTGAAATTTGCCAAATTAATCGCGGAAGAGTAATGTCAAAAGACTATTTAAAAATCAATAGCGGTGAATACCCAGTTTATTCATCTCAAACAGCAAATAACGGTATTTTTGGTCTCATTAATACTTATGACTATGACGGAGAGTATCTAACTTGGACAACTGACGGAGCATATGCTGGTTCAATTTTTTATCGTAACGGTAAGTTTAGTATCACGAATGTTTGCGGACTATTGAAAACAAAATCTGATGATGTAAATATGAAGTTCCTTTCATATATTTTAGCGACGGTTTCTAAAAAATATGTGAGTTTTGGAATGGGAAATCCTAAAATTATGAGTAATGTTATGGAAAAAATTAAAATCCCAATTCCGCCAATTGCTGAACAAAAAAGAATAATCTCCGTCCTTAATAAATTTGACGCTCTCGTAAACGACATCTCAATTGGTTTACCAGCTGAACTCAAAGCTCGCAGACAACAATATGAATACTACCGAGGGAAGCTTTTAACTTTCAAAGAAAAAGAATATGCCAAATAAAAACAAATATAATTTAGTCGCTGAAAGCACACAAAGCACAGTTGTTTCCGAGTATGTGCCTGACAAAAAAAGAGTAGCTCATTATCAAAGTGAAGCAGAACTGGAAAAAGCTTTTATTAAGCAACTAGAAACTCAAGCGTATGAGTATTTAAAAATCACTTCAGAAGATGAACTTGTCATCAATCTGCGACGACAATTAGAAAAACTAAATAATTTCACTTTTTCAGATACCGAATGGAAAAAGTTTTTTGTAAGTGTTATTGCTAATCCAAATCAAAGTATTGAAGAAAAAACAACTACAATTCAAGAGGATTATCAAAAAATATGTGACCTAGACGGTGGACGTTGGAAAACTATTAGTCTGATTGATAAAAAAAATATTCATAATAACAGCTTGCAGGTGATAAATCAGTATGCGACAGAAGACGGACAGCGTTCTAATCGCTATGATGTGACGGTGCTTGTAAATGGTTTGCCACTTATTCATGTTGAATTAAAACGCCGAGGTGTTGCTATCCAAGAAGCTTTTAACCAAATCAATCGATATCAACGAGAAAGTTTTTGGGCTTCAAGCGGGCTCTTTGAATATGTGCAGTTATTCATCATTTCAAACGGAACTCATACAAAATATTATGGCAATACTGTTCGCAAACAACATATTAAAGAAGCAAATGAGGGCAAGATTAAAAAAGGGAAAAGATCGAGCAATAGTTTTGAATTTACGAGTTGGTGGGCAGATGCAACCAATAGGCCGATCACTGATTTAATGGATTTTGCGAAGACATTTTTTGCCAAGCATACAATTTTAAATATTCTAACTAAATATTGTGTATTTACTAGTGAAAAACAACTTTTGGCAATGAGGCCATATCAGATTGTTGCGACTGAACGAATATTGAGCAGGGTTGAGGTTAGTACAAATTATAAAAAACTTGGAACAGTTGAGGCTGGTGGTTATATTTGGCATACAACTGGATCGGGAAAAACTTTAACAAGTTTTAAAACCGCACAACTTGTTAGTAAATTATCATATGTAGACAAGGTGCTTTTTGTAGTTGATCGTAAAGATTTGGATTATCAAACAATGAAAGAATATGACAAATTTGAAAAGGGTGCGGCGAATAGCAACACCAGCACTGCTATTTTGAAAAAACAATTGGAAGATTCTAGTTCTCGAATTATTATAACCACGATTCAAAAATTAGATCATTTTATCAAACGTAATTCCAAGCATGCTCTTTTCGATGGCCATATCGTTTTAATTTTTGACGAATGTCATCGCAGTCAATTTGGCGATATGCACGCAGGCATTGTTAAGTCATTCAAAAAATATCATTTATTTGGTTTTACTGGCACTCCAATTTTTGCTGTAAATTCTTCTTCTGGCGGTCGACTGGATTTCAAAACTACCGAGCAGGCTTTTGGCGAAAAACTTCACACCTATACAATTGTTGATGCGATTTCCGATAAAAATGTTTTACCTTTCAAAGTTGATTATGTTTCAACCGTTCATGAAGCGGAAAATATTGAGGATGAAAAAGTAAGAGATATTGATCGCGAGGCTATTCTTTCGGCACCAGAGCGACTGGAAAATATCGTGAAATATATTCGAGAACATTTTGATCAAAAGACAAAACGAAATAGTTTTTATAAAATACAGGATCGCAGGCTAGCGGGTTTCAATTCAATTTTTGCCGTTTCATCTATTGATGTGGCAAAAAAATATTATCTTGAATTTAAAAAACAATTAGCCGATGAACCGAGTGATAAGCGATTTAAAATAGCAACAATTTTTAGTTTTGGGGCAAATGATGAGGACTTGGACGGTATGATTGATGAAAATTCTGAAGATACGAATGGACTTGATGTAAGCTCTCGAGATTTTTTAGAAAATGCTATTAAAGATTACAATAAAATGTTTAGTACTTCTTATGATACTTCATCAGATAAGTTTCAAAATTATTATAAAGATGTAAGCGAAAGAGTTAAAAAAAGAGAAATAGATATTTTGATTGTGGTGAACATGTTTTTAACTGGATTTGATGCAACAACTCTTAATACTTTATGGGTTGATAGAAATTTGCGTTTGCATGGACTATTGCAAGCATTTTCTAGAACTAATCGTATTTTGAATAGCGTAAAAACTTTTGGAAATATTGTTTGTTTTCGTAATTTGGAAAAAGTAACCAATGAATCTATTGCACTTTTTGGAGACAAGGAAGCTAGTGGGATCGTTCTCCTTAAAGCTTATGAGGACTATTATAATGGGTATAAAGATGGCGAAAAGCGAGTTAGAGGATATAAAAGCTTAATTGATGAGCTTTTGAAGAAATTCCCAGTAGGAAAAATAATCATAGGAGAACAGAATCAAAAAGATTTCATCAAATTATACGGAGCGGTTTTGCGTGTCCGAAATATCCTGACAACTTTTGATGAATTTACAGGTAATGAGATTTTGACCGAGCGTGATACACAGGATTATCACAGCATGTATATTGATTTATATAATGAATTTCGTAAAAGCACAGAGGGAGAAAAAGAAAATGTTAATGACGATGTGGTCTTTGAAATGGAGCTTATCAAACAAGTAGAAATTAATATTGATTACGTTCTAGGCCTTATTAAGCAATACCATGGAGATCATGTAAAAAATAAAGAACTCTTGGTTGATATTAATAAAGCCGTTGATTCTAGTGTTGAACTTCGTAACAAAAAAGATCTTATCAATCAATTTATTACTTCTCTTGATGTTCATTCAATCGTTGATGAAGATTGGCAAAAATTTGTGGAAGAAAAGAAAATTGAGGAATTGGAAAAAATTATTAAAAGTGAAAATCTTGATAAAGAAGCTACTTATAAGTTTATTAATAATGCCTTCAGGGACGGAAACATAGCAACAACTGGTACTGATATTACTAAAATAATGACAAATCGTCCCTCTCGTTTTGCTCCTGATGGTGGGTATGGAAAAAAACGAGAAAGTGTTTTAAATAAGCTAACAAGTTTTTTTGAGCGGTTCTTTAATATTTCAGGTGGAAATATGTAAGAAAAAATGATAAGTTTGAATGATAAAAATATGTCTACAAAATAAGTAGAGTTTCATGTTAAAAGTAATGACTATTTTGGTACTATAGCTACAGGCTTGAGTTTAATGACGCAAAACTATAACCTTATAAATTCAGAGAAGATCAATATAAAAATCTTAGAAACACTAGAAGAGGATTTAATGGTGTTGCATAAAGATTATAAGATTGAAAAAAAATAATAAAATAAACTAAAATATGGATTTCAAAAAATATATTGCTTTGTACAACATGGAAGAGTACCTTTTTAACACAGTTGGAGCAGAGATAAGAAAAAATGGATTCTTAACCTTTGATGAATTCTATAAAATTTGCATGTGGAAATCCGCTAGACAGAAACAAAATTATTTAAAAAATAAAAAAACAATTAAACTGGTTACGAAGAAAGTTTTTTCTATTGATGACGAAAATATAAAGATTCAAAAACTATGCGGGTTAAAAGGGGTTGGCATACCAACAGCGTCAGCAATCTTAGCCATTGTTTACCCAGATAAATATGCCGTCATTGATATTAGATGCATAGAAATGCTTCAGCATTTGGGATATGAGATTAAAAAAACAATTACAGTCAAAAATTGGATAAAATATATTAGTATAGTGAGAACGATAGCCGTAGATCAAAAAATTACTCCGAGAGAAGTTGATAAGGCTTTATTTGCCATGCATAGAGAATTACTAGAAAAACAAAATTATAGGAATCTATATAACTTATAGTAATTCGAAATAAATGCATGTTCGACTACAAAAAACTAATTGAAACAAAATTATTCCAGTCCGGTATCGTGTTGGGCATTAATTCTATTCACGGCCTAAGTCACTGGCGTAAAGTTGAGGAGAATGGGCTCTATTTAGCCATACAAAATGGGGCAGACAAGCTCGTGATTAGTTTATTCGCCTATTTACATGACGCCAGAAGGGAGAATGAAGGCGAAGACGAAGAACATGGCTCTAGGGCCGCTATACTGCTAAATGAGCTCATTTCAGTAGGCATAGTCAATATCTCTGAGATGCAGTATAAACAGCTAACACAGGCCTTAATCTGGCATAATAGTGATCTAGCTAAGAGTAATGACGTCACAGTTCAAACATGCTGGGATGCTGATAGGTTAGATTTAGGCAGAGTTGGTATTAAGCCAGATCCTAAAAGATTATTTACAGAAGAAGGGAAGAAAATGGCTAAATACCATCTTGAATAATGCCGTGTTAAGATTATTTTTCAGATTTATTAATTTTGGAAATTAGAAATAGGTAAATTTGTGATATTTGATAATTATGAATCAGATAAGAGTTGAGTCAAGAATATTAGCATGCTCGTTATAATTATTTTTGAACAAAACATTACTTAAAGAACAAATATATTTATAGGAAAAAGAGTTTTAAAAAATTAAATTGATTACTAGTATTTAGGCAAAATTATTAAATAATAAAAGAATATGAAAAAAATGGAAACACCAGACAAGCAATCGTTTGGTAACATAATCGATAATATTAAGAAGGGTGAATATGCCATTCCTGATTTTCAAAGGGATTTTGAATGGCAAGCATCGGATGTGGCAGAGTTACTAAAGTCAATTTTTAAGGATTTTTATATCGGTACGTTGCTATTATGGAAAGCTGACAGAAAAAATATAGAAGATTTGTCTTGTGAGCCAATATATGGTTTTCCTAAAGCTAAATTAAAACCTGAGCATATAGTGCTGGACGGTCAGCAAAGATTGAGCGCAATACACTATGCCCTGTTTGCTCCAGAAGCTCATTATCCTAAAAAATCAAGACGTTGTTTATTTTTTATTAATATACCAGCTTTGTTAATCGGCAATTTTGATGAAGCAATTTATTATGAATGGGATTATAAAAAAGCTGTTGATTTATCTAAAGACTTAGAGCTACAGTTTAGGTTAAAGGTTTTGCCGATGAAAATATTATCAAGAGATGATTATGACTACAGAGATTGGATTGAAGATTATATAAAGTATTGGAAAAAAAATGATAGTGAAACGGTCGACAGAGAGTCCCAGGGTCTTAAGGATTTAATAAAGGATCTCCTGCAAACATATGAAATGAGTTATATTGAGTTAGACCGAGAAATCGAGATCGCGAAAGTCTGTGATATTTTTACAAAAATAAATAGCACAGGAGTAAATCTCAGCATTTTTGACTTAATGAATGCAATCCTAAAGCCAAAAAAAATTCAGCTAAAGGAAATGTGGAGTAGAGCTCCTGAAGATTTTAATGGCATTGTTGAAGCTAAGAATATATTAGCAACCATGTCTATTCTTAAACAAGGTTATTGCGCTCCAAGTTTTTTATATTTTCTAGTCCCTGGTAGCGAAAAGGTTGTTAAAACAGAAGAAGGTGAAAAAAAGAAAATAGTTTTAATTAAAAATGAAAATGAATTTATTAATCTATGGGATGAAGTAATTCAGAATCTTTCTAAGACGTTAAATGCTTTAAGGAACCCCAGGGATTTTGGGGCTATTACTCCAAATTTTTTGCCTTATCCAACAATGATTCCAATACTAACAGCTCTATATATGGAAAAACCAAAAGACCAATATAGTGATAAACATAGTATTGAAAAAAAATTAAAGCAGTGGTATTGGTCGTCAGTTTTTGCTAAAACATATTCTAGTTCTGCTGAGTCGCAAATGGCTAGAGATTACCAAGAAGTTAAAAAATGGTTTTTAGATGACGAGGCTCTGCCTCAGTCAGTTGTTCAGAGTAATATCGAGGTAGGCAGCTTAAATCTAATAAATGAAACGACACAAAGTTCAGCAATATACAAAGCTATATTTAATATATTAATAATGAAAGGGGCTAATGACTTTGTAAATAGCGATAAGCCAGAATATTCGAACCTCCACGATCATCATATAGTTCCTAATTCATGGGGAAAGCGAAGGATTGGCAAACAAATAAATTCTATACTCAATAGAACTCCTTTATCTGACGTTACTAATAGGGATGTTATTGGTGACCAGCTTCCTAATGTATATTTAAAGAGACTTTTTGACGAAGCAAAAGATAGGGATAATATTTATAAAGTTCTTGAGTCTCATTTGATTAATAAAAAAGCTGTAGATATTTTATTGAGAGAAAAATTCACAGCTGACGATTATTATGAATTTATTGCTGAAAGAGAGAAAAGTATGCTCCAAGAAATTAGAAAGTCTATAGGAAATATTTCATTGTTGGAAGAAAACTTAGAATCAAATCCAAACCAGGCATTAAATGATCTTGAAAAGAGTATTAGAGATTTTTTAGACCTGCATCTTAGAGCTAAATTCGGCAACATATATTGGAAAGATGCGATTCCAGAACATATAAAGCAAATGATTAGCACTAATATACAAAGAGATATTTCAAGAAATCCGTCGATGTTGGATATCAATGATCCAAGAAAAAGATTAGACTATTGTGATATGTCTAGTTATTATCCAATCATAAAAAATAATTGGACGATATTTGAAAAGTATTTCAAAAATAATCAAAATACGGAAAAGCACTTTTCTCAAGTCTCAGATTTTAGGAATCCAGAAAAACATTTGAGAGACAAAACTGAGGTGACTAAGAAATTGGGCGAAGCATCGATTGGCTGGTTCTTTGAGATAATAAATCCAGATTATATTAAGAATTTTAAAAATGTGAAAAGGAAGAAAGATATTGTCAATGTTCCAGGAGTTGAAAATTTACTATCAGAAGAAGATTTTGACCAGATTGATACTTACAAAACCTGGCTGGAAGAAAAATATGGTATAGATTTGTTAGATAGGTTTAAGGATAAGAAAGTTTCTGGTGAACATAAAAATAAAGGGAGGTATGATGAAAGTTGGTGTGATCTTATGCCTTCAAATAACTTTTTGCCAGCTTTAACATTCTATAAAAGCTCGTATTACACAAACAGGCCGGAAGTGTTTATTTGTTTACGAGCGGATAAAGATAAATATAAAGATGTCGTCGAGGAAATCTACAATATGCCTGAGATGTTTGGTTGGCTTTATAAAAAAGAATGGAAAAAAAATATTATAACGGTGCCAATATCGCTTGATAAAAAAGGACAGGTTGGAAAAGAGTTGCAAAACGCATATAACGCTAGATTGAAAATACAAAATAAATATTTAATTAATGAGGTTGATGATATTCTATATTGCCGGACGGAGGGTGTTGAAGCGAGAGGGAAATATTTGCCAGGCAGAGAGCTTAAAGTTTTTAAAAGATCAAGTTCAAGGATTAGTGAGGTTGAAAGCTTTAATGGCACAAGTGGACAGAGACTTAGGAAAGAATTAGTAAAGATTGGTATTCTTAAGGAAGAAGAAGGAGTTTATGTATTTACTGAAGATTATGTATTTAGCAGTCCGACAGCAGCTAGCGAAGTTGTACTAGGAAGATCATCTAATGGCAGAAAAGATTGGGTTGATAAGGACGGTGACACATTGGATAGTATAAAAAATAATCTAAAATAATAGTTTTCAAAGCTGAAGTAAAAAAAATAATGAAAAGTCAACATACGTTAAAGGAATTAAGTTAGAACTAATATATTTAAATTATTTTTACTTAAAATCTATATGATAAAAAACGACAAATTAATTGAATACAATGGTCAGAAATATTTTGACGATAGGTTATTTATTGTATATTTGTGCCAAGAAGAAGGAGTATGAAAAATCAGTTTTCTTATTAAACAAGGAAGATTTAGTACAAAATTATAATAATTTTAAATTTGCTCAAATAAAGCAAAGAGGGGAGAGTCTTGCTGTAATGGCAACAAAAATTTGGAAATTCTAAATATTAGATAGAAATTTATTACAAAACAGAAAGGCGAACAGTAATCTAGCTCATATGCTAACAAAATCAGACTTCATAAAATATATACAATGCCCTAAATATCTCTGGTTAGGCAAACATCGGAAGGATTTAGTGCCTAAAGAAGTAGGCGGCAATCTACAAGCTATTTTTGATGCTGGTTATGAAGTAGAAACTTACGCCTATAAACTATTCCCAGGAAGCGTTAATGCCCAGGTAGAAGGATTTAATGAATCAATAATTAAGACGAAACAATCAATGGCTGATAAAGTGCCAGTTATATTTCAGCCTACTATTTCAGGTAATGAATTATTCTGTCGTGCTGATATTATCAAGCTTAGTAATGACGGTAAGAGCTGGGATATTTATGAAGTAAAAAGTTCCACTGAAGTAAAGGATATTAACGTTTATGATTTAGCCTTTCAGAAGATTTGTTTCGAGAGTAATGGATATAAGGTTGGTAAAATATTTTTAGTTTATATTAATAATCAGTATGTCCGCCAAGGAGCTATCGAACCAGATAAACTTTTACAGGTAGAAGATATTACTAAAATGGTAAAGTCTTTAGAGGTTGAGGTTAAGATAAAGATTAAAGAAGCGCTTGGGATTATAAAACTAAAAGAAGAACCTAAGGTTAGAATTTTAAAACAGTGCGAAGATCCATATTCTTGTGTCTTCATTCCTTATTGCTGGAAAGACGTTCCTAGTAACTCTATTTATGATATATCTGGAGGATTAGATGCTGATAAGTTGAATAGACTGATTGATGAAAGTATATTAGAGATTAAAGATATTCCTAAAGGAGTAGTAACTAGTAAGAAAGGATTGCGTCATTATAATGTCGTTAAACAGGATAAAGTCCATATTGAGCTTAATAATATACAAAAAGAGCTTAGTCAACTTGAGTATCCGTTATATTTCCTCGATTATGAGACTAATTCTCCTGCAGTGCCTCTTTTTGATGGTTATAAGCCTTATCAGCGCATGACTTTTCAATATTCCTTGCATATTCAGGCCGAACCAGGTGGGAAAATTGAACACCAGGCCTATCTATCCAAAAACTGGGAAGATCCCTCTCTAGGGCTGGCCAGGGCCCTTAAAAAGGTTATTGGTGATAAAGGTAGTCTCATTGCTTGGAACATGAGTTTTGAAAAAGGCTGCAATAGCGAGATGGGCGAAAGATACCCAGAATTTGCTCCTTTTTTTGAAGATATAAATGAGCGCATGTTTGATCTAATGCAGGTTTTTAAGAAAGGTTATTATGTCGATAAAGAGTTTATTGGTAGTGCGTCAATAAAGAAGGTATTACCAGTGTTGGTGCCAGAGCTATCTTATGCTGATTTAAACATTCACGAGGGAGGAACGGCCTCTAATAAGTGGCGAGTCATGATTGATGCCAAAACGCCCAAAAAAGAAAGCGAGGAGATTTATGATAACTTATTAACTTATTGCGAACTCGACACTTTTGCGATGGTTAAGATATTAGAGCGCTTGTATAAAGAGTTGGCTAAATAAATATTATGAAGAAAACAGATAAAGTAGCTATCTTTGATATTGATGGAACAATTTTTCGCTCCAGTCTTTTAATTGAGATGGTTGAAGCCTTGGTGGCTAAAGGTTTATTTCCAGAAAAGATAAGATCTGCTTACGCTAAAGCCTATAAGAGCTGGTTTAACCGCCAGGGTTCTTATGAGGATTATATTGGTGCTGTGATTGTAGCTTTTGAAAAGAATATTAGAGGAGCAAGTAATGATGCGTTTACAAAGGCAGCTAAGCAAGTTGTAGATGATAATAAATATAGAGTCTATAAATACACTCGTGATCTGATTAAAGAATTAAAAAAGAAAAACTACTATTTATTAGCCATATCTAACTCACCCAAAATAATTGTTCAGAGTTTTTGTCAGGAGTTAGGTTTTGATAAGGTTTACGGACGTGACTATGAAGTTGATAGCAATAGATACACCGGAAAGACACTCCATTTAGATCTTATTTCTGATAAAGCTAAAATGTTGCGTCATGTCTTAGAAAAAGAAAATTTAACTTTAGTCGGTTCAATTGGTGTTGGTGATTCTGATGGCGATATCACTTTACTTAAGATGGTAGAAACTCCGATTTGTTTTAATCCCAATAGCAAACTATACGCTAAGGCTAAAAAATTGGGCTGGAAAATAGTGGTTGAGAGGAAGGATGTTATCTATGATAATATAAAAATATTATAAGTATTTGCCTGTAAAACTGGGATAAATTTGACTTTTCACTAATTATCGGCTATACTAATAATGTAGTTAACAATTCAAACTCTAGTGTGGAGTATAAAGACACCATTTATTTCTTCCGCCTTGGGCGGATAGGCAATCAGGGAAATCTGCTGAAAGCCAGATGTAATAAGTGACTAATCGTTAAAGCGGTTGGGAGATTTCAATCTAGGGGATAGCAATATCTTTTGGTTTAAATCTCTTAGCTGCTTTTTTTGTCGGTTAAGCTAGAAGGGAGGTGATGATATATGATAAAATTAAATAGTCTAGAAGAAATGATGCAGGAACATTGTTCTAGGATATATTGGGGAATAGACAATATTGAAGAAAATATAATGTTTATAGTTAAAGAATTGCCTAATCAGGAAATGTTTGAGCATACTGAAGAGAAATCTCGATCTCTATTAAGTGAATACATTGGAGCTCTAACATTCTTACGTAGTGAAGCCATGGAGTTAGGAGAAAAGTTTGCTTGGTTTATTCTTGATCCAGGCGTTGAAAGATTACAACTAGCAGAACAAAATACTGAATATATTATTAGTACAATTAATAATATATTGCAGGAGCAAGTAACAAAGTTTCATAACTTTCTTCAGATTCTTGATAAAAAGGAAAAACTAGAAGAAATTAATGGTTTAACAATAATACTATTCTTTGAGTCTGGGGCAAATATTCTTAGAGAAAAAGAAGAAATTATCAATTCCTTAAATTTCTTAGCTAATAATTATGAAAGATACCAATATGAAATTAACTCAAAAAATACAAAAAGCAATTAATTTGTCTAGCGAATTACACGCTGGTCAAGTTCGAAAAGGCGATGACGATTTACCGTATATAAGCCATCCTTACTCTGTAGCTTGGATTTTAGGTAATTATACTAATGATGAGGATATTATCGTTTCAGGGCTGCTACATGACGTCCTAGAGGACGTTAAAGGCTATCATTATGCTGACATGGTTCGTGATTTTGGAGAAAAGATTGCCCAGACAGTAAAAGGAGTTAGTGAAGATAAAGATCCCAATATTGAAAGTGACGAAAAAGCCACATGGGAAGAACGTAAAAGAAAATATCTATCTGCATTGGAGCATGATAGTGAAGAATCTTTAATGGTTTGTGCGGCTGATAAGATCCATAATCTTCAATCTATGATTAACGCTTATCAAGCCAAAGGTGAAGCTCTTTGGGATAATTTTAATTCTCCTAAAGAAAAAAAGCTCTGGTTGTATAAAGAGGTTTTGAAGCTTTTAAAAATAAGGCTTAATAGTCCGATAGTGGCTGAATTAGATGCTGTTTATAGACAGGCAGAGAAAATGTTGCTATAGTATTAGTACAATTGAATAATCGTTTTATAAAGAGTGCAGCGAGGGAACTAGCCCTATGACCTGCCAGCAACCCCGGAGTAATCCATCCGGAAGGTGCTAATTCTAGCCCGACAAGGGAAAGATAAAGGTCGATTTTTATTTTTATCAATAAAACTCTTTCCTTTCTCGGGGAAGAGATTTTTTATTATTAACAATAAATTTATGAAGAAACAAATTAGTGGCAAAGATCGCAATGCAATTAAAGAAAATAGAAATCCTCAAACCATGTTTAGCTTTATACCGCATAGACTAGAAATAAAGGGATTTCCAAAGTTTAATAATTTTCCCTTTAATATTATGTTTATGAGTAATGCCAATATTGATGGAATAGATAAGTCTGGTACGGCTATTTATTATCCTGATTTTTCTACATTTAAAGAACAAGAAGATAGTCAGTTTATGATTTATTATAATCAATATGATGATAGTAAAGATTGGAAGGTGGTCATCGTCTATGATAAAAAAAATAAATTATGGAGAGGATTGAAATATAATAAAGATGAATGCAAGGGAGAGGGAGGTGGCTCCGACTGGAAAATGTTTTTTGTTCATTTAACAGCATTAGGACTAACAGGTGGAGAAAGAGTAGAATTTGATGAAATTAAGTAGATGATTCAAATGAAATAGTGGCTTTGTTTAGTTTTAGGAGTAAAAGATGTAATAATCAGTAATATTGGCATAATCTTTGATTTTAAAGCCAAAAAAGAGTAATATTATAGATATATAATAATTAATTATAATAATTTATGTACTTAGAAATTATTTTAACAGTAATGGTGGTAATATTTTTGTTGCTATTATTGGAAGTAGTAAAAATAAGAGGTATTTTAAAACAGAAGCCTGTTATTTCTCAAAACACAAGCCTCTTGAATACAAACAATGAAGACGAATTATTATTAGAGGCAAAAGAAGTTATTATTAAAGCAGGCAGAGCATCCACTTCTTTATTGCAGCAGCGCCTAGCTGTTGGTTATGCGCGCGCAGCTAAGATTTTAGATATACTAGAAGAAATGGGAGTAGTTGGACCGTCTAATGGTTCAAAATCTAGAGCTGTTTTGAAAAAAGATATCAAGGATTTGCACGAATAGAGATATGCAATATATAACTAAGACGATATATTTAGATTATCTGGCTTGTGCTAAAAATATCTAGTTAAAATGGAAATATTTCAGAAACAAGTACATGCAATCTGGAGGGAGTTAAGAAAAATATAAAGCATTTATTAAATTTATGAATAATAATTTAAATAAGAGTCAAGAAGAAAATATAAATAATGAATCAGAGACTGTTAATGAAAAAATGAAATCTGAATTAGGTAAATTATTACTGGAGAGAAAAAAATATTTACAAAAACATCTAAATAATCATTAATTAAATAGTGTTATTAGGGTGATATGTAGCCTATAGTTTTAAAATTATGCAAATATTTAGAATATTAATTCTAGAAGATGACCTTAAGACTCTTTCAGTTTTGACTGATAAGCTTTTCGAGCTCGAAAATAATTTAGAGGATATAGAGATATCAGTTACAATCTTTTCGGAATATACTCAGGTGGAGGATTATGTAAATAAAAGTGATTATCGGCCAGATTTGATAGTTTTAGATTATGATTGTAAGTTGTGTGGAAGTTTTCACGCCTTGGATTTTAATAAGTTTGATCCTAAAAAGATAATTGCTATATCAACTCAACCAGAATATAACATCAAAGCTGTTAAAAGGGGAGCGGTTGAGTGTAGAAAAGATTATGAAAAGATGGATGAGTGGGGAGGCCAAGTTTTTAATATAATTAAAGTTATTATTAAAAAGATAGAATAAATTATAACAATATTAGTACTGCTTGTTTTTGATTATGTGTTATTTCTATGGCTATTAAATATAAAAAACACGGCTCATGTCAAGCAATGAGAAAGGGGTGCTCAATATCCTGTCAAATATATTACTGTATAAAAATATGAATAATAATTTAGACAAGAATCAAGAAGAAATGAATGATGAAAAATATAAGCTAGCATGCCGTAAAGATACGCAAATGGTTAAAAGAATCTTTTTAAATAAGAGATCTATTTTAATTTTTATTATATTAGTGATTGCTTTATTTGTGGTAAATAATTATAAACAAAAAACTGTAGATGAGGTTGTCAATAGTAATGTTATTGAAGATCAGACAGCTGTAATAGAAAATGTTGATAATTATGAAAAACCTGAGATTGAAGAAACAGAAAAAAAGGATATATTTTTCGATGTATTTGGCGATCACCAAATTAAATTTGGTGAAGATAGCTTTAAGTTTGAGAATTTTTCAACCACTAGAGAAAATGCTTTTACAGCAATGTATAGCGATGCTCTTGATGCTAGTGTCACTCAGGAAATAAGCATAACTCAATACGGAGAAGAGATTTCGGTCGAAGCTTTGTTGGATGAATATATTTTAGAAAATACAAAAGGTGCTTATGGGGCTAGAAGTATTAATGTTGACAGAGAAGATGATGCTTATTTTGTTTCGATTAGTGACGTGTATGACTACGATAATAGTTTCGCTGACCTATCTTTAACTAAAATATTTGCAAAAGAGGGAAATACTTATTTGATTAATTATGAGAAGAGAGTTAGAGGCAACGCTTTACAGACAGCTTATAATTGGACAAATGGAGATTATTGGAAGTATGAAGATAATTTTAAGGAAATAGATTTATCGTATCCCGAATTTGTATATAAAGAGAGCTTAGACATCAGTAGTAATTTATCTAAAGCTAATAGATATAAAGATGTAAAATGGGAAACAAAAACGATCAAAGAGAATAATGCTTATGCCAATATTGATCTTGAATTTCCAGAGTTTACAGGAGGTGTTGTCGCTGAAGGATTGAATCAGGTTGTTAAAGATATTGTTTTAGGCACACTTGCTGAAGATAGAAAAGCAGTGGAAGAGTGGAAAAAAGATGAAGAGAATACATACACCGATAGTGAAGGCGATGCTATCTTTGGTTGCCATGGTGATGAAGATTATTTCTATTCGTGTAGTGTTAATCTTTTTAGCTCATTTAAGGTTGGCACTATAATAAAAGATATCATAAGTATCGAAATTACTTTGACTGATTATACTGGCGGAGGGAATGGCAACCATAGCTATGTAAAAACTGTTATTTATGATTTAAAAAATAATAAACAGCTTTTTATTGATAATTTGTTTTGTGGAGATAATTATTTAGATAATATAAAAAATATAATGAAGGCTAATTTAGCCGTTAGGCCAGTATTTGATTTTATAGACTATACAGAAGACTCTGAGTTGCTTTCTAATCTAGAAAATATATCTTTTAATGATATTGGTATTAAATTAATATTTGATCCTTATATTTATACTTGTGGAGCGGATGGTATTTATGAGATGTTTATTCCGTATTCTTTAATAAAAGATAATAATTGTTTTAATGGTAATAGTAAGGATATTCTAATCAGAAGAGAGTTATTAGGGCTTGATGTTCCGGCAAGATTAAGCGATTCATGTGGATTTATGTCTAAAGATTGTGATGGGTTTAGATTTTTTGAAGGGAAAATGAATGATGTGGATTATGATAATCTCGATAGAGAGGAATCATCGATGTCAATAAATTTTGAAGATTATGTAATTGGTAATATTTTAGAAAGTAGTAAGGAAACCGAAATATTAGTCACTAGTTATAACTGGCAGTGGGCTTCAAGTGGGCAGGGTTTGTATGTTATTAAGATTGATGGAAATAATTTAAAGTTAATTAGTAGGATTGACACTGGTAAACTTGGCGCCGAAGAAATTAAAATAAAAGATAATAAAATATATTTTACCTCTAAAGAACTGGGTAATAACACCGAGTCTAAACAATCTTGTTATTTTAGGAACAATGTATTAGAAGAGAGTAGTTTGATTTGTGATTAAATTTTTTATTTATAAAAACATATGACAATAAATGACATTATTACGTTAGGGGAAAATGGATCTATTGGTGATAAAAAATTTAGTAAGAAACTATTGTATTCTTTGCCTATTAATCCTAGGGTTAGAGCTCTTTCTTTTGTTGATCTTGAAAATTTAATGAAAGGCTTAGCGTTTATTGAGAACACCGAAGAGGGATACGGCTCTTTCGGCAGCACAACAGTTATGGGCAAATTGTTAGAATTATTAAAAAAGAAAAATATTGAAGATAAGCAGAAAAGAGTAGAAACTCTAGTAAACTGGATGTTAAATAATAGAAATAATCCATATATTCCATTTGGACACAATGTTCCAATTCAAATAAAGTCAATAAAAGAATATGCTTTATATGAACATCAAAGATGTAAACATAGAGAAAAAATGGAAGTTGAAAAACAAGAAAGATCAGAACTAGCTAAAAAAAATAAAATGAAAATTGTGGCAGAACATAAAGAAAAACAAGAAAAGCATTCAGATACACGAATAGAGATAATTAAAAAGACCAAGAGGCTTAATGTTGTTAACAGATTTAGAATGATAACCAAATCAGACCATCCTATTAATATTTACCCGGAAGAATATGCAGAAATTTCTATAGATGATCTAGAAAAAATTCCCAAAGACTTATTAGAGCAAATATTGTTAAAGCTGGAGCATTCTAAAAAGGGAAGTCAATGGAGTGTTTTAAAAAAGGTAATTAATGATTATTTAAAGTTAGATGAGCAGGATAACTCGTTCCTCCCTAATTATATTATTTGTCCAGATTGTGGAAATATTCTAGATACGTCCTTTAAGGATATGTCTTGTCCAAATCCTTTGTGCAGCTTTAGATTTAAAGGATTAAATAAATATTTAAACAAAGGAATTGATGAATTAAAAAGAGAATTAGCTATTGAATTTAGAAGAGAAGATGATCGTTTAATCAAGTTAATTGCAACTGCTCTAAAGTATAATAGTGGTATCTACTTAGTAAATTTTATTAACAATTTTTATAATAAAGAATATAGAAAAAATAATGAAACATTTCTATTGCTTTATTTAAAAGATGTAAATATAGTTAAAAAAGTTCTTAGTTCTAATGTTATTAAAAATGATGATAATGTTTATATTTCTAAGAATGGTTATAAGATTTTTGCGGATTTAATAAACTCGTTATATTTATCTAATAGTAAAGAAGTAAAAGATTTTTTAATGAATGAGTTTGCGAATTATCATGTTAAAATGTTTAGAAAATTAATGGCAAATCGCAGAGATAAAAATAAATAGATTTAAATTTATGCCAGGTAACTTTTGTACAATAAAGGAGATGAGGTCAGATAGGTTTGACTGGAATAAAATTCCAGCTCTTAAGGGAACATATGCTGTAGTCAGGGAACAAATAGGTATTCCTACATTTCTTCCGCCAGATAAGGGGACTGGAGGCCGGTTTGGAGGTAAAAATCCTAATGTTTCACTTCAAATATTAGAAGATAAATGGGTTAATTTCAAAGATGATGACGAGAGGGTCTTATATATAGGGCAAGCGGGCGGCGGTAAAAGTAAAGAGACTTTAAGAAGAAGGATAAAGCAGTATATAAAATTTGGTCAGAAACTACCCGTTGCGCATTGGGGAGGTAGATTTATTTGGCAATTGAAAGACGCAGATATTTTAGAAATTCATTGGAAAGTGGCAGAGTCCTCGTTAGAAGACCCGTTAGAAGTTGAATCAAATATGTTGTGTGATTTTAAAAAGGAGCATAAACAACAACTTCCTTTTGCAAATCTGATTATTTCGAAGCATTTTTTAAAAGGTAACGATAAAAAATATTGCTAATTTTATGAAATATTTTATTTTACTATTTATATTATTGCTATCAGGCTGTTCTGTTAGTCCGCAAATTAAACCAACCGCACCTGTTCTTATTGAAAGTGGTATTATTTTAAATGAAGCACTTCTAGATTCTAGCCTGCTAGAGAATAATATTTATAATCCGGAGGAGGATGTAGTTCAAGTTGATTCTGCAAACGGAAGTAAATTTGAGATTCCAGATGATTATGAAATAGCCCTTGAAACAAAATATTCAGTTAAAGATTACGAAAGTTTATATAATATTATAACACTCAGGCAGGCTAATAAAGCAATGGGCGAAGATATTACCGATATCTCTTTAAGAATGCCGGAAAAACCGCTCATTGTTGTTATTACTGATGATAAAAATGTAATTGTGACAACTTTTATTATTAGCAGTTACAGTGCATTGAGGGGAAGTATGGGATGGGATGATTATGATAAGTCTAAAATTACTGCTGCTGTTGAGCTAAAAGATTTAAATGGTGATGGTATTTTTGAAATATTGATTCACACCTTTAAGGGTTACACTGCCGATGCGGCCACTGGAATGATTATAATATACTTTGAACCTGTTAATAGCATGTTTACTGTAGCTGATAAACTTTTTTGGTCGACATGGAAGGAAGCGTTTAAAATTATAGAAATTAACAATAATACATATGTTTTAGAGGCAAGCCCAGGAAGTGGTAACTGTCGTATATGCCCAACGCCGTATTTGGTCAGGATATATTCTTTTACTGGTAACTATTTTTTTGATATAGGTTCAGTCGGCGTTGAAAAAGAATTTGATGAAGGTGACGAAGCGATAGAATATGTTTTGCCTAAAGTTAGAGAGAAGGTTTTAACTGGAGATATTTTTATTCTCTAGTAAGTCTATTTAAAATAGTATGGTATTTTTATAAAAAATATTTATTTAAGTAATATAAAATTTATGCCCAATCTTTTAAAAAGAATAATGAATTTTGAGATTTGCAAAAAAGAAATTAACTATAAAAAGTTAAATCCAAGGAATTGGAAGGCTCCGTCTTTTAAAAAAAGGCTTAGGTTTTTAATTTTTTTAGCCATATTTTTAGCTGCTTGTATAATTATTAAGGATGAAGTTGAGTATCAGTTTGGTTTGGGATATTGGGATGACGGAGGTGCATATTATGATGACTATGAGTCTGATGAAGAGTCTATTGATTCGGCATGTAACGTAATGGGCATAGAGGTTCATGGTGATTTAGTTACTTATATAAGTCCTGAAGACATAGATTCTGATGGTAATCAGCTTTATGACGAAGTATCTTCGGATGACATTGTGTATGCTCTTATGGACGCAGAGTCTGACCCTGAAGTAAAAGCTGTATTATTAGAAATAGACTCTTATGGTGGGTCTCCAGTGGCCTCTTATGAAATAAATCAAGCACTGCATAGAGAAGTTAGTAAGCCGGTAGTTGTCATGGTCCGCAATGCTGCCACTTCCGGTGGTTATTTAGTGGCAGTCGCAGCTGATAAAATATTTGTTTCTCCTTATTCAGATGTTGGTGGCATTGGAATTACTATGTCGTATCTTGATTATACAGATCAAAATAAAGAAGAAGGGTTAAATTATAATTCTTTGTCTGTCGGTAAATATAAAGATTATGGAGATCCTGATAAATCATTAACAGAAGAGGAAAAGAGTTTAATTATGAGAGACTTGAATATAATTTATGATGATTTTGTAAAAACTGTGGCCACTGATCGTAACTTAGATGTTAATAAAGTTAAAGAATTAGCTGACGGCTCGTCTATGCCTGGTCAACTAGCTATAGACAATGGTTTAGTAGATGAAATTGGTGGTATTACTGAAGTAAAAGAGTATCTAAAAAGTATTATTGGAGAAGAGATTGATATTTGTTGGTAGAATTATAAGTATATTAAATATATGAATATAAATCGTTTGAAAATAACAATATTTCTTATATTAATGTTTTTTACTTTTCCTTTATTATTAGCGCAAGCGACCACTCCGTTAAAATATGATTCACCAGAAACTATTACTGCTCAAGCTAAAGAGCGTACAAGCGCTGTTATTAAAGAATTTAGTGATACTGTGAATAATTGTGATGAGTTTAGTGACCTTATCGATAATAGGGTTACCTTCTTAGAATCAAAAATAGCTAGCAATCGGCAGTCTTTAAAAGAATTATCAACAATAATGGATTTGGAAGGGCTGTCAGTAACAGAATCTGTGGATTCAATTATTGAAGAGTATGAATATGAAATAACAAATATTAAAGATGTTAGAAGTAACCTTATCAAAACCAGGCCATTATTTTTCTCTCAATTAATAGAACTTAATAATGCGAATAGTTTGCCAGATCCGAATGAGCCTTTTGATAACAGCGCCTATCAAAAATTATTTGAAGCCTTAGATGAGGATAGTTTGTTATATTCCGATATTAGTGTCTCAATAGCTAAAAGTTTAGAAAATTTTAAATCATCGATTATTACTAACGACGAATATTATAGAGAGGAGTGGATAAAAATTCAGGCTGTTTTTGATTTTATAGAAAAGAATTTAGATGTTTTGAAAGGCATTAGAAAAAGTAGTATAATAAATAGTGATAGTGATGAAGTGATTTCTTTTGTTACAAAATATTTTAAGGCTCGTGTCGGAACCACTTGGGGATTTAATGGTTACAGCAAGGAGCAAGGAAAAGAAGATGTTGAGAACAATAATGACATAAAAATGGTGCCATACAATAAAAAATTAACAGTTCTAAATATTCATAAGAATAATGATGGGTATCTCTTAGAAATTAGTAACTCTAAAACTGGAGAAAATGAAAACTGGTTAGTTACTGACCAAGAATTTTCTGATGGCACCTCATACATAACGTTTCCTTTGAGCTATGGTAAACGATGGTTATCTCCAGGAGAAGATGATGGCAGTGAGTGGGCCGAGATGACTAAAAATAGAGCGGATGGTTTTTATCAAAATAGAGTTGAAGAAGTATTGGAGAATAAAGTGCTTGGCAATGATTGTTATGTAGTGGGTTATAATACCTTGCCAGATAGATTCTATTCCATTTTTTGTGATAACATTGGTATAGTTGAAGAATTTTACAAGCATAACGGAACTATTAGCGAACATAGAGAGCAATTGGTTAGATATCGATATTAACTTATTAAAGAAATAAAAAAGTATATTTTATTTTAAAAAATATGAAAAATTTATTAAAACTTTTGTTGCTGTCTGTATTATTAATATTACCAATCTTCTCAGTTAATGCGGAGGATTTAGGAAATCGTCTAAGTGGAAAAATACTTTTGCAAGTTGAGAGCGAAGGTCAAGCTTGGTATATTGAACCAACCACGCAAGAAAGAGCATTTCTAGGTAGACCTGATGATGCTTTTAGAATAATGAGGGAGCTTGGACTGGGAATAAAACATATAGAACTAGAAAAATATTTAAATTCAGAATTTCCAGATAAATTATCAGGTAAAATAATGCTTGATGTAGAGGCAAATGGAGAGGCTTATTATATTTCTCCCGATGATTTAAAGGGATATTATTTAGGAAGACCAAATGATGCCTTTGGCATTATGAGGGAGATGGGGTTAGGTATCACTAATAATGATTTAGAAAAAGTTCCGGTATTTCAAAAATACGCGGAACAAACAGAAACAAACACACAAACAATAAAAACCATTGAGGAGAAACTTAAAGAACAACAAGATAAAATTGTAGAACTAGAAAAACAATTAAATGCTAACAGTAATAACCATGTATCTACTTCCACTCAAATTATTGTTCCCAATCCTATTTCTATTTCTAAGGTTGATATTGTTTATTCTAATTCAGGGCTATCTACAAAAACTTTTTATGTAAACAGCGGTCAGGCAATACAATTGAGTGTTTCTAATAACGCTGACTTTGAATCTGCTCTCTTAAAATTTCAAAATGATGATTTAAGTTCAGTGATAGTTGGTGTTTCTGCGGGCTCAACTAGATCAATAACGTTTAACGCCCCAAGCTCTGAAGGAGAGTATATTTATTATAATAATAATGTAGCTTGCGTTAATGGAGCTCCGGTTTTTGGTAAAATGATAGTTACTGACTCCTCAACCAATTCAAGTAGTCACATGAATGTTGAGACTCCTTTGTGGGAATGCACAACAGTCTGTACGTCATGGACATACTCTGATTGGACGGATTGTTCTTCAAGCGGACAGCAGTCCAGAAATATTATTTCTTCTTTACCGACAAACTGCTCTGGAGGAAGCCCTCTTTTAAGTCAATCTTGTTCTTATAGTGTTCCAACTTGTACATCGTGGACATACTCTGATTGGACGGATTGTTCTTCAAGCGGACAGCAGTCCAGAAATATTATTTCTTCTTTACCGACAAACTGCTCTGGAGGAAGCCCTCTTTTAAGTCAATCTTGTTCTTATAGTGTTCCAACTTGTACATCGTGGACATACTCTGATTGGACGGATTGTTCTTCAAGCGGACAGCAGTCCAGAAATATTATTTCTTCTTTACCGACAAACTGCTCTGGAGGAAGCCCTCTTTTAAGTCAATCTTGTTCTTATGTGAATCCCTGTTCTTGCTCTGATGTTAATAAAGAATGTTGTGATACCTGCGAGATTGGTGATTCTTGTGGTGGTGGGGTTTTAGTAAATAAAAATCCAAATATTATTTCTGCTCCAATAGACTGTACAACAACAAATACATGTCCGATCCAAGAAAGCAGAATTAAAAATTGGAATTACGCTATCAGCACTTGTCAAAATTTATCAACTAATAACTACTATGACTGGCATTTACCGACATTAACTGAATTAGATTTTGTTTATCAATATAGAATTAATTATAATTTGGATTTTTTAGTTGCTCATAATCATTGGTCATCTACGTCTTATGATAATAATAATGGAATGGCCTGGCTCCAAAATTGTTCTTCTTTGGATGAAAATTATCATGGAGGTAATCAGGCCGTAGCCACTAAGGACTCAACACTTTATGCACGTTGCGTTAGGAGTTTTAATTAAGAAAAATAAGATGAGAAAAATATAAAAATAGGTGGGCAATATCATATAGCAGTATGTCTAACGAAAAGTTATCAGCTCTAATTAGTCTTTGTGTCGCTAGTATTATAATAGTAATGAATTTTTATCCTTGGTATTTAATGACATATAATGGGAAGCCAAAAATTCAAGCTTGGGGTAAATTATTGTTATATATTTGTGCCCTAGCATTATTTTTAGCAGTAATATTACTTTTTAAATAATAAAATACCGCCCTCGACCTAGGCGGTATTTTTTTATAAAAAATTATAAACTATTCTGTCCCATACTGCTCTGCATTTCTGCAAATTTTGTCCAACAGGATAAAATATAATGATTTATCTTCTGTGTTGTATTTGGTCAACTCGGTTTTCCTTAAGATAGTTTAGGATGTCTTGCTCAGAAAAACGAATAACACCGCTTATCTTGTAGAAGGGAATTTTCCTACCGCTAATGATTCTATATGAAGTAGCCTCCGAGATTCCAAAAAGCTTACTCAGGTCTTTAATAGATAGTAATTTTAAGTTGTCTAGCGATTCTTTGCTCATATTCATATTTTACACCCGCTTCAATAAATTAGCTATTTCTTTGAGGGTGAGATAGCGAAAAGGAGATTGGATATTATTCTTCTACCTGAGAAAATCTCACGTCCATAATTCTTGTTAAATTTTGGCTAATATATAATCTTTGCTAGTTTCTCTAAACTAATCTTTACATCAGGAAAGATATTAAATAGTTCGGTAAACAGGTAATCTGGGGAGCAAGATATCAAATCGTGACGTTTAAAAAGGACCCCGAAGTCTTCTTTTGCTTTTATATTAGCCAATTTTTTGTTAGTAATAACGAGTTCGGTAAAT
>Ga0307992_1000159_pt1 | contig 42993 bp, 50 predicted proteins | sample EllFjometagen133_FD_203162 | JGI IMG/M metagenome (GOLD analysis project Ga0307992, IMG submission 203162) | Marine microbial communities from Ellis Fjord, Antarctic Ocean - #133 | ecosystem: Environmental > Aquatic > Marine > Unclassified | place: Southern Ocean | collected 2014-10-08
CATCTTAATGGATTTTTTCAAACCTCTTTTCAATCTTTCTCCATCTAATCTTGAAAAAATTGGTAAAAGTACGGCAGAAAATCCCAAAAGAGCTATCACAGAACTTATTAATGCAAAAGCTGCAGAATAATAACCAATAAATTCTGAATCAACAAAATGACCAAGCATAATAATATCAATATAACCAAAAAATACTCCAGAAAGAACAGTAACAGTCAAGGGAAGGATAAATTTATTTACTTGTTTTTTTTCTTTCTTTTCTAATTCTTTTCCCTTTAAAACTGGTTTTTTAATAAGTAAAAATATAAACCCAATTAAATAACAAAAAGATAATCCCAAAATAATATTTAAAAATAAAATTTCCTTTGAAAAACTTAAAGAAAATAGAACAACTAAAGGAAGAATAATTAATCTTAAAATTTGAAATATAGATTCTTTTATTAAAACTTTTTTGAAATTATTATATGCTTGATAAAAACCTGAAAAAAAACCAATAAAACTATTTGCAAAAATATATAATCCTCCTGCTAAAAGTGCAAAGAAAATTGGTTTATTATAATAAACATTTGCAATGAAATAAGCAGATAAAATTAATATTAAAGAAGTTAAGAAAGTTAAAACAAATTTTATTTTAATTAAATAATCATAATATGCTTTTGTATTTGGTTTTTTATTTGATAATTCCTTGGAAATGAATCTCACTAAAGTACGTCCAACACCTAAATCAGAAAATGCTGCAAATAAAACAATTGTTGATAAAGCTAAAGAATACAAACCAAATAATTCAGGCATTAATAATCTTGCAAGGATTACAATAAAAATCAAAGAACCTATTTTTGCAACTAAAGTTGTAGAAAACTGATAAACAGAATTTTTCACAGCTAAACCAGTATTGCCTGAAAAATCTCTTTTCCTTATTCTTCTCCAAACTCCTTTAATATCTTTTTCCTCTTCCTTAACAAATCTCTTTTCTTTTTCTAACATAATTAATTATATCTTCCTAACTTTATAAAACTATAAAAAATTTATTCTTTTATGAAATTTTTAATGATATCGCCAAATGCAGGTCTTGTAATAAAAACTCCAACAGTAATTCCAATAATAGTTGTTACTGCAAATCCTTTTAATAAACCAGCTCCTGCCCACATTAAAGGTAATAGAGAAACAAAAGAAGTAAAATAAGCTCCAAGTATAATTACAAATGCTCTTTTTAATCTTTGCTTTAAACTTAAGAATTTTTGTGTGGTTTCATCTAAAATAATAATTAAATCATCAAGCCCTGTCCCAATTGTTGCTAAAATACCAGCAATACTTGGCAAATCCAAATTCCATTTAATTAAAGATGCAATTCCAAGAATAATTATTATTTCTGAAATAGAAATCACTAAAAGTGTAACCGAAGATTTAAAATTTTTATACCTTATAAAAATTATAATTGTTACAGCAATCAAAGCAATAATCACTGCTAAAAAAATCGAATGAATAAATTCTTTTCCAAGAGTGGGGGAGATAGTATCTAATTTTTCAATATTTAATTTATAAGGCAAACTTCCTGTGATTAAAATTGTCTGCAAATTATGCATCTCTTGTTGTGTATTTGTATATGCATCTTGTTCTGTTTCTCCTTTTCCAGAACCAGAAATAGAAATTTGTGTTGTATCACTTCCTTTTAATCCTTCGTTAATAAGAAGACTGCTAACAAGTTTATCATCTACATATAAATCCAATGGTTTTTCCAAAGAACAACTTTCTTTATTTGATAAACATTCAGATGTTTCATTAACTTCAAGTTCTGAAGTAATATTTGCATGTCTTTTTGCAGCAGCTTCACTCAAATAAACTGAAAATCTAAATTTGCAATAAAAACTTCCAGCGCCATCGGGATTACAAGCAGTTATTACAGCACAAGTTGCATCATTTCTACAAACAGATGCAACATCTCTATCTCCTCCAATAAATACAGTTTCATTTCCTATTTTTGCTTCAAATTTTCCTTGTTCTGAAATTAATTTTTTCAAATCTGTTGGTGTTGCTCCTGCAATTTCAATTAACATAAAATGCTCTCCCGATAAATCAGAAACAGGACTCACTTTTACATCAGAAAGTCCATAAACATTAAAACGATTACTGGTAATATCAATTAAAGTATTAATTTCTTTTGAATCTAATGATTTATTTTGTGCTTTAACCAATGCTCTTGCACCTCCTGCTAAATCTAATCCTAATTTAATATTTGTTTTAGGAATTTTAGAAACAATTATTTCTGGAGCTTCTTTAGAATATAAAATTATTTCAGAATTTTTTGTTTGAATAATTGTTTTAATATCTTTATCAGAAGGATATTTTGAATTAATTATTTCTAAAAAATCTTCTAAAGAATTTATTTTCTTTTCATCAATACCAATAATTATATTTCCTTTTCTTAATCCTAATTCAAAAGCAGTGGAATTATGATCAACACTTGTAATTAAAACGCCTTTTTGTAAAAAAGAAGGGGGTATTCCAAAAATAGAAATCAAAGAAAATAATAAAAAAATTATTAATACCCAAATTTTAAAAGTTAATTTTTTACTCATTTTTTGTTTTTACATGCCATTTAAGTATTGAAACATTTGTTATCCATGTATTAAGAAGGTCAAATCCTAAACCAATAGAAAGAATTGTAAAAATTTGTGTTAAAGAATTTGAAAAAGATTGCGCTACAATTAAAGCAGCAAGAAATGCAAATAATGAAGTTAAAGTCATAGTCATTCCGGTTTTCATTGCACCAAAAATTCTGTGATTTAAATTTCCCTCTCTTCTTTTTAACATCCTATTTGTAAGCAAAATATCAGTATCAACCGAGTAACCCATTAACATTAAAAAAGCAACAATTCCTGCTGTAGACAATTTTATTCCAAAAAAATCAACAACCACAAGAGTCATTAAAATATCTGCAAATGCTGAAATAATTACTGCTAAGGACGGGATAAAAGATTTAAAGAGAATAAAAACCACAATTCCCATAAAAAGGAATGCAAACAAAATTGCGATGAGAAGTTGTTTGTAAAAACTTTCACTTAAACTTGAACCTGTAAATTCAAAACTAGAATTTTCTCCATTTAATTCATAATCTAAATATTCTTCTAAAACATTTTTTGTTGTAGTCATATTTGATTTTGTTTCAATAATTACTGCTTTTTGTTCATTTGTTGTTAAATCTTTTATTTCTCTTATATTTATTTCATCTAATTTATCTTGTAAATTTTGTTCTAATTCCAAAATATTTATTTGGTCGTAAATTGTAATTGAAGTTCCACCTGTTAGAGAAATATCTTTATAGATTATATCTTGATTATTATGATAAAAATATCCAAGATAAACTAGAGAAAAGATTATTAATATTAAGGGGATTAATAATAACTTCTTATAATTTCTATCATGCCAATTTCTTTTGTTTTGTTGTTCTTGATCTTCCATTTTATTTTTATGCGCGGATCGGGAATCGAACCCGAGCCATTTCGTTGGAAGCGAAAGATCATGCCACTAGACCATCCACGCCTATCTTTTTAAAGTGTAAATAGTCTTTTAAAACTTTTTTATAACGCCCGAGACAGGATTCGAAGAGAAGCAAACTTCTCATTAATTAATTTTTCGTGAAAAAATCAATTAAACCAGCAACTCACTTTTCGCAAGTGGAAATCTTTTTTAATTTAAGCAGGATTCAAATCCAAACGCCCGAGACAGGATTCGAACCTGCGACCCTTTCCTTAGGAGGGAAATGCTCTAAATCCAGACTGAGCTACCCGGGCATTGTGGGAAAAATGCGGAAGAAAAGATAAACTTTTCATACACACATTTCTAACGAAATATGCGGAAGAAAGGATTCGAACCCTCGTAAGCACTAAGCTAACACGCCCTTAACGTGTCCCGTTTGACCACTCCGGCACTTCCGCATATTTTATTAGATTCTTTACAATATAAAAAGTTTTATAAAGAGTCTCTGTTTGAAAAAATTGAGACAGCCATAATAATTTGGTAACACCTGTTCTCATTCCGAACACAGAAGTTAAGCATTTTATGTTAATGGTTGTAGTGGCCGACAAGCTGCCAAACCATTAAGCTGTCTTGCTTATTTTTATAAAGTATTAATTTTTATTTATTTCATGAAAAACAAAATCTCAAAAACTGCTGCACAAGAAGAAATTAATGAATTCTTTAAAGAAATTAAGAATAAAACTCCAAAACAAATTAAAAAAATAAAGCGTTTGGCAATGAATAAAAAAATTCCATTAAAGGAAAAAAGAAAATTATTTTGTAAAGAATGTTTAAATCCTTATTCTGGAAAAGAAAAAATTAGAATTAAAAATGGAATGAAAATTGTTGAGTGTAAAAATTGTAGTTATATTAATAAGTGGAAAATTAAATAAACTTTTCCAAAACTTGAACATAATCTTTATTAATCCCACCTAATCTAAAAATTATAACTTTTCCAAAACCTTGCTGTTTAACAAATTTTAAATCTTTTTCTAAATTTTCTGGTGAAAGTATTTTCTCATTTCCTAAAATTCCAATTGCAATTGTTCCAAGAGAAATTGAATAATCTTTTTTATTTTTTATTTTCTTTAAATTGTTTTTTATTTTTTTATTAAGTTTTGTTGACCGAATACTTGTATAAAACATTATACTTTTTTCATAATTAATATCATAACTTAAACCTAAAATTTTTCTTATCCTTGAAAAAATATGAGAATATTCTGCAGTTGTAATTCTTTTCTTATTATTCTTAAGAAATTTTTTAATTAACTTTTTATTTTTTCTAAAACAAAAAATATTTTTAAAATACATTTTCCATCTTTTAGCTAATGGGAATTCTAAATCAATAAGCAAAGGATTTTTTATTTTTTCTAAATTATTAAATAATTCAATCAAATCTTTATGATTTGCAAATGGCGAAATCCAATAAGAATTTTTTACAATTGGCCAATAAGCAACTTCTAAATCTTTTTTATAACTCTTTGCAATTTTTTCATACTCTTGAAATTCTTTAATTGACTTTGAAGCAATAAATATCTTTGTTGGAAATTTAATTAATTTTAACTTTTCTAAATTTTCTTTATCTGGAAACTCTTCATAAAATTCTATTATCATAAAAAACAAAGAGAAATCATTCTTTTTAACTCTTCTTAAATTTTCCAACTAATTCAATTAAATCTGTTTGACCTAAAAAAACAGATCTACAACACATTCTTTCCAATCCCAATTCATCTAAAACCTTTTTTTGGTTTTCTCCTTCAGTCACTCTTTTCTTAAACTCTTCCCATAAATGACCTATAGGTTTACCGCATGAAAAACATCTCGGGGGTATTATGATTTTAAGCTCCTGAAATTTTTTTTATTTTCATTATTTAATTTAAATCTTAAAGGATAGTCTTCAGCTAAAATAAAGCCAAATTCCCTTAACAATCCTAATTCTGAGTAAACTTTCGACTTTTTTAAAGCTTTCGTAATTTCTTTTTGTGTTTTAGAAGGATTATTTTTAATATAAATTAAAATATCATTTAAATCAGAAGGAATTTTACCTTCTCCTTTGCACAAAAATAAAGTATGGTTTATCTTTTTTTCATGTTTTAAATGGGGTAAAATGTTCTCATAAAAAGATTTCTTATTATAAGAAATTAAACAACCTCCACTATAACTTTTATATAAATCCAAATTTCCAAGAAACTTAGAATAAATTTTTACCAACCCCTTGTTTTTGCATGCCCACCTAAAAGATTTATTATAGAGTGAGACATTCCCTTCTGCATCAAATAAACCTGCAAAAAAACATTCCAAATTACTGGCCTTCTTTAAAAAATCTTCCAAATAATTCTGTAGGTAATAAAAAAAGGATGAAAAAATACCATTAATTGAATGGACTGACAAAGCCCACCCCCTAATTTCTTTATCTATTATAAATTTTTTATCGTAAAAGATATTTGGTTCTCTGATATTTTTAGAAATATATAATATTTTCTCTATATTCTGAAAATTTCTCTTTAAAAAATTTTCAGTGAAACTTAGAATATCTTTATTTTGATTACATATACCTAATCTCCCTCCTCCAGATCTATCTCCACACCACAATCCAAAAAAATATAAAAATTCCTTGTCAAGAATTATTTTCCTAGGAAATCTTAAAATAAATTCTTTTTTCTCTTTATTTGAATGAGCCATATAGCTAATTTCCAAATAATCTTTTTCCTTTTTTATATAATTAAATTTTCTTGCTCCAAAATCTATTAATTTTTTGTATGAAAAAAACCATTTCTCAAAATCAAGATGGTTGTTTTTTAAAATTAATTTTAAATTTGGAATTTCTTGTTTCCACTTCTTTAATTGATTGTTTCTTATTTCTCTACCTTGGTTCAGTACCTTTTGGTCTTGATCTTCTTTAAAATATTTTTTGACTATGTTCCTCTTTAACTTTTCTTTGGAATATTTTGAAAGTTTGATTGCCCTTTTCAGTACAAAATCTGGGATTGCTTTAACCCTGTAATTTTTATAATGGTAAAGAATAGATCTTGATTTCCCTATTTCCTGAGATAATTTATGTCTTCCGTGTTCTTTTAGCAAATTAGAGAATAATTTATTCTGGAATTCAGGAGTTAGTTTTATCATTAAACTTTCTTCTTTTTCCATGATAAAATAAACTAATTAATCTTTATATACTTTACTATTTAATAACATCTAACTGGTATTATCATATAATTAATTTATAAAATTAGTTTTTAAAACTTGTTATTTTACTCCAAAAACAAAGAATTATCTTCTTCTTGCTCTTTGTTTCTTTTTTCTCTTTATATAAAAATAATAAATAATTATTCCGAGAATAATTAACCAAGGGAGGTAAGAACTCAAACTTTTGTTATTTTTATCTGCAATTCTCCCGGTAAAATATTCTGAATCATAAAGAACTGTTTTTTCAATAGTCCTTCTTTTATTTATTTCATCTGTATATATAATCTTAATTGTTATCTCTCCTTCTTTAGGAATGGCTTCAAAATCTGCAGTAGTATATTCATTAGAATCTAAATCACCAACAATATTTATGTTTGAACCTTTAATTTCTATATTATTTTGTTTGGGTATTTCAATTGTTAAAGCTTCTACATCTACATCTTCTGTATTTAATATTTTGAAAGTCATTGTTCTAGTGCTGGAATCATAATCAGAAATATATATTTCAAAATCAGCTTTTGAATCTTTAACATTTAAATTAAATTGTTTTGTTTCATAACCTAAATTTAATCCAAATTTATATTGCACTTCAATAGGATTGTCTCCTTCAAGTGCATTTGAATCAACCCTTATTTTATAAGGTACAAGTAAAAAAGAACTATAATCTTTATTATAAATTCCAGATTCTGTGGAAATTTTTGGGTTTTCTAAAGGATCAAAAGATATAGGATATTTTTCTAATAATTCAAATTCTATTTTTCCACATTCTGGATTTTCAACACCTTGTACTTGGAAAACAATTTTAACATAATCCCCTGGAATAGCTAGATAAGGATCTTGATTAATTATAGAAACATCTAAATCACAAGGACCTGCCAAAACAAATGTTATATTTATAATTAAAATTCCAAATATTAAATAACTTAATAACCTCTTCTTCATAGATGTAAAAACAAAACTTTCTTTTTAAATTTTTGCTATTCATACCTCAATGCTTCTACTGGATTTATTTTTGATGCATTTATTGCAGGTGCAACTCCAGAAATTGCTCCTGTTAATGTTGCAAATACAATACATCCTAAAAATAATTGCCAAGAATAATAGGGTTGTAAAAATCCCCAACCAAGATTTGCCAAAATAGTTGCTCCAAGAGAAGTGAGTCCAAATCCAAGTAAAACTCCAAGAACTCCCGCGACAAAACCTAAGAAAGAAGATTCAAATAAAAATATTCCAAAGATTTCAGAATTTCTCGCTCCAATTGCTTTTAAAATTCCAATTTCTTTATATCTTTCTAAAACGGACGTGATCATGGTATTTGCAGTATTCACTGCAGAAACCAAAACTGAAATTAAAGTAATTAAAATAACAAAACCGATAATCATGTTTAAAGCTCCTGAAAAAGATTCTATTAAATCTTCAAAAGATTGAACAAAGAAATCTTCTTTTCCCTCTTCTTGATTTCTTTCTTTTCTTAAATTTTTTTCAACATTCTCAATTGTTTTATCTATATTTTTAATATCAATTCTTGCATATATTTGGGCATAAGAATCTTTTTCGGGAATGAGCTCTTCAAAATAATCATTTGTAACATAAATACTAGCATCATCTGGGGGATTACCAATTGCTTCCATAAAACCAATTATTTTTATTTTTTCCCCATTAATCTCAACAACATCATTTAATCCTAAGCCTTTATCAAATATTTTTCCATCAATTAAATAATTATATCCAAACACAGCTGATTTGGAATCTCCTGAATTAAGAAGCCTTCCTTTTTCAATCCCAATTCCAGCAATATCCATAATTAAAGGTTTTTTTGGATCATATGAAATTAAGAAAGTAAATATTTTTTCATCTCTCTTTTCAACTTCAACAGCTTCATAATATAATGCAGTTGCTTCATAAACTCCATCTGCCCTTTCTATTACTTTAACATCTTGGTCTGTTAACTTAAATGTGTCATCCATTCCCGGAATGCCTCCTCCTTTTGCCATTATAATTAATTTATCTGCAGAAGAGCCTGAAGATAATTCTTCTGTATAATTGTAAAGTCCATATCCAAAACTAATGAAAATAAATATTACAGAAATTCCAACTAAAATGGAAAAAACTGTAAGAAAACTTCTTGCTTTTCTATGTTTTAAATTCCTTAATGAATAATTAATTGATTCTATGTTTATCATTTTAACCTTGTAATGCCTCCACTGGATTTTGTTTGGCTGCATTCATTGCAGGAATGATTCCTGCCAAAGCACCAACTATAAAACTTCCAAGTAATGAGAAGAAAATTAAAACAAAATCTATTGTTGGTTTAATATCTGTTCCAAGAAAATTATTAATCCCAAGAGTTCCAAAAATTCCAATTAAAGTTCCAAAAATTGCCCCTGCAATTCCTCCAAGTAAACCAAGTAATCCAGATTCGATAAAAAATTGTAAAAAAATGTCTTGGTTTCTTGCACCAATGGATTTCATTATTCCGATTTCTTTTTTTCTTTCTAAAACCGAAGTGGTCATTGTATTTACTATCCCTAATGCACCAATAAAAATTGAGAGAGAAGCCACAATAACAATAAATGCTTGCACCCCCCCTAAAATATTATTCACTGTGGTTAATGAAGCTTCAGGAGTAGAAACACTAAAATCTTCTTCCCCTTCTTTTACATCTCTTTGTTTTCTTAATAATTTTTCAATATCTTGTTTTGTTCTATCTATTTCATTTTTGTTTTTTGGTTGTGCAAGAATAATATCTATTTCATCTTTGTAATCAAACAAATCTTCCATATCTTTTTCGTTCATAAATACTGCATTGTCAAACATGAAACTCCCTTTTTTTTCAAGAATTCCTAAGACTTCAAATTCTTTGTCATTGATTATAACTTTTTTTCCTGGAAGAACTTTTTTATCTAATCCTACTTTATCAACATAAAAATTATATCCTAGAAAAACTTTTCCAAAATCTGAATCTTTGAGAAATCTTCCTGTAATGGGTTCTGCATCAAGTTGCTCATAAATAAAATCCCTGTCATCTCCCGAAGGAATGCTTGCAACATATCCAAAAATAAGTTTATCATTATATCCTAATTTTCCTGGGGCAATATTTCTTTTTACTGCTTTTTTTACACTGCTAAGCTTTTTTATTGCTTCCAAATCATTTGTTGTTAAGGGATTTACAGCTCCTGTTCCAGGAGGTCCATAACCTAAAACACCTCCTGCTTCAATTGTGATTAATTCTGTTTGACTTATTCCAAATTGGCTTGCAACAGCAAATTGCAATCCATTTCCTAAAGAAATTAAAGAAACTACTGCAGTAATTCCAATAAAAATTCCCAAAAGAGTTAACCATGACCTTATGCCCCTTTGCTTTAAATTTTTAATAGAAAGTAAAAAAGAATCTCTAATCATTTTATTTTGCTTTTTTTAATTGTTTTAATTTTTCTTTTCTAATTTTAGACCAACCATTTTTTTTCTTTGTTATTTTTTCTAGTTTTCCGTCTTTTAGCCAGTAAACAACATTTGCATGTTTTTGTGCTAAATCAGGATCATGGGTTACCATAATGATTGTTTTTCCTTTTTTGTTTAAATTTTTAAGGAATTCTAAGACCATTTGTCCTGTCTGGGTATCTAAATTTCCTGTTGGTTCGTCAGCAAGAATAACTTCTGGATTGTTTGCCAAACTTCTAGCAATTGCAACTCTTTGTTGTTCTCCTCCTGATAATTCATTTGGATAATGGTCCATTCGTTCTCCAAGATTAACTGATTTTAATAGCTCTTCTGCTTTTTGTTCTCTTTCAAATTCATCTATTCCTTGGAACATCATGGGAATCATAATATTTTCTAAAGCAGTTAAATTAGGTATGAGGTTGAAAGATTGAAAAATAAATCCTATTTTTTTCCCACGAACTTGGGCTAAATCAGATTCTGTAAAAGTTGAAATATCTTCGTTATCTAAAAAAATTTTTCCTTTTGTGGGCATATCTAAACTTCCTATTAAGTTCATTGAAGTTGATTTTCCAGATCCAGAAACCCCCATTATTGCAACAAATTCTCCTTCTGTGATTGTAATGGATAATCCATCAACAGCTTTTACAATATTTTCCCCCATATAATAATACTTGTGGACATCTTTTAATTTAATTATTATTTTTTGTTTTTTCATTCTCTTTTAAAAATAAGGTTCTTTGACATTATAAATGTTTTTCATAGGCTTTGTTGAAAAAGTCTTTTTCATGCAAATATTTAAAAACAAAATTATCTAAATTAAAAAATAAAAATGGTAAAAAAATGTATTTATTGCGGAAAAATAATTGCAGAAGAAAGTGTTATAGATTTTTGTGAAACATGTGGAAAAGGTGCTTTTGGTGAAAAAACATTTAATGCAATTGTACAAAATATGGAAAATGCTCGGAGTAATGGAGATTTATGTTTAGATCATGGGGATTCATCTAATTTAAATTCAACAAAAGCGAATTTCTAAAAAATTTGTATTATTCATTTTTTAAGAAAACAAAACTTAAAAAAAAAGAAGAAACATAACTTTTTAAATTAGATATTTCTGAGTATTTAATGTCAAAAAGAAAAAACATTAGAAAACGAGGAAAAATCTCTTTTAGTAGAGCTTTTCAAGAGTTTAAAAAAGGAGATTCTGTAGCTATTGCTAGAGAACCTGCAATGCAACCAATCTTTCCAAAAAGAATTCAAGGCAGAACAGGAATTATTAAAGAAAAAAGAGGGAAATCATATATTATAAAACTAAAGGATTTAAAAAAAGAGAAAATATTTATAATCAATCCAATACATTTAAAAAAAATAAAACAAATAGAAAGAATACAATGATAATAAAAAGCAAACCTATTAGTATGCCAGAAGCAACAAAATATTTAGAAAAAGAAAACCTAAAGGGATTCATTAAAAAATTTAATAAATTAAAATCACAAGAAGCAGAAGATTTTAGAGCAAAATTAGAAGAATTAAACTTAATGAAGATAAATGAAAAAAATATAACAAAAATTATTGATTTATTACCTACAAACCAAGAAGAGATAAATAAAATTTTTAATAATCTTAGTTTAGATGAAAATGAAACAACAAAAATTATTGATGTTGTTAAACAATTTAAATAAAAAATTCAAATTAAATACTGGAAACAATTCAAATGAAAGAAGAATATGTAATAATATTGGAATATCTTCCAAATGGTTATCCTTTGGAAAAGAAAATGATGCCCATAGCCCAAGCTGTAGGAGAAAAAAATCTTTCTCTTTTAGAATTAGTTCCTAGAAGGGATGTAAAATTAGATGCAGGGGAAAGAGTGTATATTGGTCTTGGAAAGAGAGATAAAATATATTATATTTTAGGAAAGTTGCATAAAGAAAAATTAACAGAAGCTTCTAAAAATCAATTAAAAGAATTTATTAGTGAAATTGTGAAAAAAAGAGAAAAAGAATTCATTGAATTCTTCAACAATTCAGAAGCAATTAATAAAAGAATACATCAGATAGAATTACTTCCAGGTTTAGGAAAAAAACATATGCAAGAGATATTAAAACAAAGAAAAGAAAAAGAATTTGAATCTTTTGAAGAAATGAAAAAAAGGATTCAAAACTTACCCAGCCCAAAAAAAGCAGTAGAAAAAAGAATATTTAAAGAATTAACAGAAAATGAAAGATATAATCTCTTTACAAAAAAAAATGATTGAAAAAAATAAAATTGAAAAAAAAGCTAAAACAAAAAACCTTTCAGAGTTAGAACTCAAAGAAAAAATAATAAGGATTTTAAGAAAAGATATTCAAGGAGATGCTACAATTTATTCTGGCTTAACAAAAATAAAAGGGGTTTCTTGGAGTTTATCTAATGCTGTTTGTAAAAAATTAAAAATAAATAAAAATAAAAAAATAGGGTTATTTGATGAATCTGAAATAAAAAAAATTGAAGAATTTTTGAAAAATCCAGAAATTCCAACATTTTTGAAAAATAGACAAAAAGATTTTGAAACTGGGGAGAATAAACATCTAACAGAAAGTGATTTGGACTTAAGAAAAGATTTTGATATTAAAAGATTAAAAAAAATAAAATCATATAAAGGAATTCGGCATTCTGTAGGGCTTCCAGTAAGAGGACAAAGAACTAAATCAAATTTCAGAAGAAATAGAAAAAAAGGATCTGGAATTAGGAAGAAAAAAAATAAAAATGAAACGAAAACATAAAACATATTCAAGACCAAAAAGACCTTTCGATAAAACAAGGATTGATGAAGAAGACAAAATAAAAAAAGAATTTGGTTTAAAAAATAAGAAGGAAATTTGGAAAGCAGATGCTAAAATTAAGTCAATAAGAGAGAAAGCTAAAAAATTAATTAAGTCTTCTTCTGAAGAACAACAAGCTTTATTTAACCAATTGCAAAAAATTGGATTAAATGTAAATTCAATTGCAGATGTTCTTACATTAGAAAAAGAAGATTATTTAAAAAGAAGACTTCAAACAATTATAACAAAAAAAGAACTTGTAAACACAATTAAATCTGCAAGACAAATGATTACCCACAGAAAAGTTCTTGTTAATGAAAAAATTGTTGATAAACCTTCTTATATTGTAAGAGTTGAGGAAGAAAAGAAAATAAAAGTAATAAAAAATAAAAAAAAGTCGATAAAAATTCCTCATGAAAAAACACTAGAAGAGAAAAAAATTGATGTTAAAAAACTTCCAAATCAAGAAAAAGCAGAAGGTATGGAATCAAATAAAAAAACTAAACAAGAAATAAATTCAAAATGAAACCAAAGGAAAATAAAATTATGGAAAAAACTAAAAATCCAAAAAAAAATCTCCAAGAAGGAACTATTCTTTTAGACAAAAAAGATAAAAATATAGAGGGAATTGTCCACATTTATACCTCATATAATAATACAATTGTGCATGTTACAGATATGTCTGGCAGAACAATTACAAAAGTTTCTGGAGGGATGGTTACAAAACATGGGAGGCTTAAAGCAAACCCAACTATCGCAATGTTTATTTCAAAAAGGATTTCTGAAAAAATGAAAGAAGAAAAAATTAAATTCTTATATATAAGAATTAGGGCTAAAACAGGGAATCCTTCTCCAGGTCCTGGAGCAAATGCCTTAGTTAAAAGTTTATCAAGAGAAGGATTTAAAATAATAAATATTCTTGACAATACAAGAATTCCTCGTGGAGGTCCTAAGAAAAAAGGAGGAAGAAGAGGAAGAAGACCTTAAGATTTAAATAATAACTTTTTAATAAAATAATATGGAAATTATAAATAAAAAAGAAAATAAATTAGTTTTTTCAGCTGAAATTGAAAATAGTCTTGCAAATGCTATCCGAAGATATATCAATCAAATTCCAATAATTGCAATTGATGAAGTAGAAATTTCAAAAAATGATTCTCCTTTATATGATGAAACAATTGCCCATAGAATGGGTTTAATTCCTTTAAAAAATAAAAAACAAAAAGGAGAAATGATTTTAAATACAAAACACAAAGGTTATGTTTATTCAGGGGAATTAAAAGGAAATGTAGAAGTTGTTTATGATAAGATTCCAATAACTTTGCTTGATGAAGAACAAGAATTAGAAATAAAAGCAAGTTTAAAAACTGGAATTGGGATGGAGCATTCAAAATTTTCTCCAGGTTTAATGTTTTTTAGAAATGAATCTGAAATTATAATAGATAAAAAATTTAAAGAAGAAATTCAAAAAATTTATCCTAATATTGAAATAAAAGAAAAAGGAGATAAAATAATTTTTTTAGATGATAAAGAAAAAGAAATTTGTGATGTTTGTGAAGGGATTTGTGAAAAAGCAGGTAGGAAAGCAGAGATTAAGGAAACTCCTAATTTAATAATTAGCTTAGAAAGTTTTGGGCAATTAAAAATTGAAGAAATTTTTACAAAATCAATTGAAGTTTTGAAAAAAGATTTAGATGAAGTTGGGAAGAAGATTAAATAGTTGTGTCATTTTATAATTAGGAAGGTTTGTTTGGAGGTTTATGAAATACAAAGCTTTAGAGAATTATGAATATTATTCATATCTAGTTAAAATGGCTGGAGGAGGTTTTGCTATTGGGGGTTTCATTACAGAAGATTTTACTTTTGCTGCTATTGGTTTTGGGGCATATGTTCTTGGAGGATCTTTAAAGGCCCTATTTAACAATAAAACAAAAGATGTTCTTGAAAATAAAATAAACAGCCTTGAAGAAAAAGTAGAAAAACTTGAAAAATAGATTACCTTTTCTTCCTCATTAATTCTCTTTAATCAAAATTATTCCATTCTAAAAAACTTTATATAATTGAATTTGGTTTGAACTTAATGTGCAGGTATGCCGGAGTGGTCAAACGGGACAGACTCAAAATCTGTTAGCTTAGTGCTTACGCAGGTTCGAATCCTGTTATCTGCATAAGGTTTATAAATCAAACAAAATTAAAAATATTACCTGCGAGTTAACGCGTTAGTGGGAGTTAATTACTTCTACTAAAAACTAAAACAACAATTGAAAAACAGACAAAAAGAAAATTAAAAATTTTTATTTTGCAATTTTTCAAAATATAATGAAAAGTAAAACAACAATTGAAAAACAGACAAAAAGAAAAAGAAATCCAAAATTAGTTGAAACTTTAATTGCTGCAAAAAAAAATAATTCTTGGTTAAAAATTGCAAGTCTTCTTTCATATCCTAGTAAAAAAAGAATTAATCTAAATTTAAATGAAATAAATAAAAAAATTAAGAACAGTAAAAAAGTTTTAATTCCAGGAAAGGTTTTGTCTCAAGGAAAAATTGATACCCCAAAGGGCACAAGTAAAAAAATAAAAGTTATTGCTTTAAATTTTTCTGAAAAAGCAAAAGAAAAATTATTAAACTCTGGTTGTGAAGTTTTAAACATATTAGATGAAATTAAATTAAATCCTTCTGCAAAAGATATCAAAATTTTAAAAAAATGAAAATAATTAATGGGACAGGAATTGTAATGGGAAGATTAGCAAGTTTTGTGGCTAAAGAATTATTAAAAGGTGAAGAAATCGCAATAGTAAATTGTTCTGATGTAGTTATTACTGGAAATAAAAAATACTTAAAAGATGAATTTTATCAAAAAAGAAATAGATTTGGTTCAAGTCAAAAAGGTCCGAAACAACATAAAACAAGTGAAAAAATAGTAAAAAGAGCAGTAAGAGGAATGTTACCCAATCATAGGATGGGAAGAGGAAAAGAAGCATTTAAAAGAATTAAATGTTATAACAAAATTCCAAAAGAATTTGAAGGAAAGGAATTTATTAAATTAAAACAAGACAAAAAAAGAAAAACAAACAAAATTAAAGAATTCACAAAATAAAATGGCAAATAAAAAAATAATTACCTCAGGAAAAAGAAAAACCTCTGTTGCAAGAGCTATTTTAATTCCAGGAACTGGAAAAGTTACAATTAATAAAAAAAATTATGAAACTTTGCAAATTTTTGATAATTTAAAAATTCAAGAGCCTTTAAAAATTACTCAAGAAACTTTGGGAAAATTGGATTTTGATGTTGATATAAATATTTATGGTGGTGGTGAAAAAAGTCAAATTGAAGCTGCCAAGCTTGCTTTAGCAAAAGCAATCATTAAATTTACGAATTCAAAAGAACTTGAAAAAAATTTTTTAGATTATGATAGAAATATGCTTGTTGCGGATATTAGAAGAAAAGAAGCATATAAACCAGGAGATTCAAAAGCCCGAGCAAAACGACAATCCTCTAAAAGATAATTATATTAATTTTTTTTTAACTTATCTAATCTATCTTGAACTTTATTGAATAATGTTGAAGAAATTAATGCTTGGTGTTTTCCTTGATGAATCTGTCCATCAAATTTTACTTTTCCAACATATGCAAAATTCCTTAAAATTTTTTTCAAACCATTAATTGAAAAATTATGTTTTCTTGCTAATCTTGATAAATTCATATCTTTTTGTAAAAATTCTTCAAAAATTTCTTCTATTTCCCTAAAATTTTCAGCGGGAATTAATTTTTTATTTTCCCATTTATATCCAAATGGAACTCGTGAAACATGTCTCCCTTGTGAAGCTTTTTTAATCATTCCAAGTTTTTGCTGTTTTCCCCTTGTATTTTTTTCTTCCATGACCCCAACATGGCCTAAGTCATATCCACACTTTGGGCATTTCATTTAAATAATCCTTTCCAAATTTTTTCTTTGAATAATTTTTCATTGTCTTTAAATAAAATTGTTTTCATTCCAAGTTTTTTAGCTGGTTCAATATTCCATTTTTGATCGTCAATAAAAAGAACTTGCTTTGCTGAAAGTTTTAATTTTTTAAGAAGAAATTTATAAATTTTTGGATTTGGTTTTCGTATTCCGACTTCACAAGAAATAACAAGTGAATTAAAAATTTTGTAAAATTTTTTTGGAATATGTGCTTCTTTTGATAAATGCCATTGGTCAGAAAGAACCCCAATTTTATAACCTAATTTTTTTAATTGAAATGCTTGCCTAAATAATTGTTTATTTATTTTGTATTTTTTCTTATATGTATTATAATATAACTTTTCTATTTTTTTAGAAGAGATTTGGAGATTTTTAGAAAAAATTTGTAAAAGTTTTTTCTTTGTGATTTTTCCTTCTAATGAAAGAGCATAGGCAGAATCAATTGAATCAAAATATTGATCTAAATTAATTTTTAGTTTTTTTGAAACAAATTCATGAACTCCTGAAGTATGTTTTTGCTTTTGAAACTTCCTTTGTTGATCTCCCAATTGCAATACCCCTCCTATATCAAAAATAACTGCCTTAACCCCTCTTTCCATAAAAAAAATTATGCAAACTTGTTTAAATATTTTTAGTTTTAATTTTTAAAAATATTTCCGATAACAAGGTTTAAAATAAAGTAAATCTTTAAGAAAATTAGATTACATCTCTTTAAATAAAATAAATCTAAAAGAAATAAATATTTAAAAAAATGGTTTGGAAAAAGATAACAATAAAAAGATTAAAAAAACAAGGTTTTTCTTTAGTGCTTTCTGGAGGAGCAGCTTATGGTATTTCTCATATTGGTGTTTTAAAATTTTTAGAAGAAAATAATTTACAACCAGAGGAAATTATTGGGACTTCAATGGGAGCAGTTGTTGGGGCGTTTTATGCAATTGGAAAAAGCCCAGAAGAAATGGAAAGATTATTAAAAAAAATTGAAAAAATGGATTTATTTAAATTAAAATATAACAATAGTAAATTAGAATATTTTAAATTACATGTTTTTCTAAAAGATATTTTTAAAAAAAGAAAAATGAAAGATACAAAAATTGATTTAAAAATAATGACAACTGAAATGAAAACAGGGCAAGGAAAACTTTTTACAAAAGAGGATAATGTTTTGATCTATGATGTTGTTTTAGCTTCAAGTTCTATTCCCAGTATTTTTTCTTTTAAAAAAATTAAAAATAAATATTACATGGATGGAGGAGTTGCTTCAAATCTTCCAGTAGAATATGTAAAAAAAGGAAATATAAAAATCGCTTCAAATGTTATAAATAATACCAGACATGTGAAATATAAAAAAGAAAAAGGTTTATTTTCTCAAATAAAATCAAAATTTTCAACATTAAGTAATACTCTTTATTATTTAATTGAAAATCAAACAAACGCAAAAATTCCTTATATAAAAAATCTTGTTTTAATTGAACCAAATCTTCAAGGCCAAAAAAGATACAAATTAGAAAATTATAAAAAATTAATAAAAAAAGGGTATGATGAAGCAAAAAAAGTGATAAAGTAAAAATAGGAAATTTTTGTATTATCTATTTTTTAAGAGGAAAATAAGGTTCAAAAAAGAATAAAATAAAGAATTTTAAAACATAAATCTTTAAATATTGAAAAAATTAGATAATTTAGTAGTTAGGAGATTTTCTAAACTGCAAAAATAAAATTAGATGGAGGTAAAAAAATGAACAAAAGAATTTTTGTAGGTAACCTACCTTGGGATGTTGGTTTTGATGAACTTAAAAAGCTTTTTAGTCCTTTTGGTGAAATTGAAGATGCAATTGTTATGTCTGATATGAAAACCAGAAAATCAAGAGGGTTTGGATTTATTACATATAAAGAAGAAGCAAGTGCAGAAAAAGCAATTAAAGAAATGAGTGAAAAAGAAATACAAGGAAGGAAACTAACAGTGAATATTGCACAAACTAATGAAAAAAAGAATAGAGATTAATTTTATAAAACATGAAATGTAATCCTTTTTATGACTAAACGAAAAAATAAAAGAAAGTATGGGGGCTTGAAAATTCTTTGGTTTATAATTAGGATTCCATATTTTATTGCAAAAGTGATTTATCTTGGGATAAAATATCTTGTGGACGGAATTATTTATTTAAAAAACGAAGGTAAAAAAACTTCTAAAAAAATAAAACAAAGAAAAATTGAAAGGGAAATTCAGGAAAAAAGAGAAGATATTGTTGCTGTTTATAATGATTTTGAAATTTTAAAAGAAATTCAGGGAAATTATCTTGAATGGGAAAAGAAAATTCATGATTCAGATTCTAGAATTGGAATTATTTTAGGTGCAAGAGGTTCTGGAAAAAGTGCTTTTGGGATAAAATTTTTAGAGAATTTTCAAGCTAAGAAAAATAAAAAATGTTTTGCAATGGGTTTTAAAAGTTCTGAAATGCCCTCATGGATAAAGGTTGTTGAAGGTGTTGAGGAATTGGATAATGATTCGGTTGTTTTGATTGATGAAGGAGGAATTTTATTTAGTTCTAGAAATGCAATGAGTAATGCAAATAAATTATTAAGTGAATTGATTTTAGTTGCAAGGCATAAAAATCTTTCAATTCTTTTTATTTCTCAGAATAGTTCTAATTTAGATGTAAATATCCTTAGACAAAGTGATTTTTTAGTTTTGAAACCCTCTTCTTTATTACAAAAAGATTTTGAAAGAAAAATAATTCAGAAATTATATGAAAAAGCAGAAGAAGATTTTGAAAAGTTTAAAGGGGATAAAGGGGCAACACATATTTATTCTAGTAGTTTTGTGGGTTTTGTTTCAAATCCCTTGCCAAGTTTTTGGGATGAAAAAATTAGTAAGAGTTTTGGATGATTTGGGATATAAATTTAAAATCTTTCATTAATATATTTATGAACCTCGCTTGGTTTAAGTTCTAGGGTATTGTTGCCGTCTCTTAAAAAGAATTTTTCATCTATTGTAAAAATTGGTTTGGTTCCTTGTTTAACCTCAACAATACAAATATCATTTTCATTTATTTTTTCAAAAGAAATTTTTATTTTTCGTGCAATATATTCATTATCTATTTTTAGACGACTTCTTAATATATTTTTAAGATGTAATTCAAATTTATCTTTATCTTTTAAATTTGCTAAATTATAATCTGAATCTAAACCACTTATGTTATGTTCGTCATCAACTCCTATTAAAAGCGTTCCACCATCTTTGTTATTAAATCCAGAAATAGTTTTTAAGACTTCCTTTTCAATTTCTTTATCTTTTAATTTTCCTTTAAGATTCCAAGATAATGTTGATTTAAATTCTAAATTATCATTTTCTTCAGAATTAATTAAATCTATTATGGATAGCTTAATTTCATTTTCTTCAGTTTCAGTAATGTTATTCAAAAAATCATTTAATCCTTTTGCTAATAATTTTCTTCGTTCTTTTAAAAAATCTTCATAATTTTCTATTTTCCATAATAATTTTTCTTCGGGAATTAATTGAAGTTTTAATGCAGTTGGGTGGTTTTCACTTACACTTGTTAAATAAGATAATGCATCTTTATTTGATTTCTTTCTATTTTCTTTTTGAGTAACTATTGCCCTATTTGTAATTTCTTGAGCCAAACCATACTTTGGTGTTTTAAGTTTATATCCTGCTTCAGATAAAAGTGAAAAAGGAAAAATGTGGTCATTTTCTAAGGAATATTTTTTTCCGTGATTAAGTTCACTAATTTTTACGCCATCAAAACTTAACGCCCCCTTGCTTTTGAAATAAAATTTCATTAAACTAAATAATGGGCTACTTGTTGTTTTGCCTTCAAATTCATATTCTGAAATTATTAAACTTCTTTCTTCTTTTATTATTTGGAGTAAATTGTCGAAGGGATTTTGATTATTTTCTAAACTGATTTTTAATATATTCAAATCTTTAGTTAATTTTTGTGGCAACTGACTAATATATCTATGTCTTATTTGAGAATAATAAAACCATTTTATTAATTTTTTAATTTCTCTTTCTGAAAGTTTATTATTCTTATGGTAACAATAAGTGATTATTGGAACTAAAGCATAAACTGAATTAATTTCTTTTGTTGATTCAACATAATTAGTTTTTATTAAATTAATTACATAATCTAATACTTCTTCATCTAATTTTTTCCAAACTTCTTTTAATTGTATAAAATTATCTGGGGTGTGGAGTTTCTTCATTTCATCTCCTTTAGTGTGTATAATTCCCAATAACAAATAAATAATAAAATCTAATTTAAAATCAAAATTAACATCTTTTAATTCGATTAATTTATTTTTAAATAATTTTCTTGCTTCAGGCCAATAACCTGAAATTTGAGCAAGAGCTAATTCTGCTTCAGTAAGGTTAACACCCATTGCATTAACCATGTAAAAAATATCGATTGCATCTTTTATATTTGCTTTAATTGGTATTGTTTGTTCGGGAAATTTAAAATCTTTAATTTTTTTAATTTGATTAAGATTATCTTCAATTAAATCATATCTTTTCTCAGAAACTTCCTCTTTTTCTTTTATTTTTTTTACAATATTTCTTACACGAATAATCTTATCATCTGATTCTTCACGAAATATATTCGTCAAATTCGCCCAGAGGGGATTGTTTTCCATTTTTTTAGATTTATAATATTCTAATTCTAAATTTTCAAGATTAACATACAAATTGCTAACATCATTTTTTATATCTTCACTATTATAATATGGTGGAATTTTGCCATTCAAAATTAAATAAATGGAGGTGATTCTTTGTTGTCCATCCAATAATAATTTAATCGCACCTTTTTCTTTAGAATATTTTGATTTTCCTTTTAATTCAGGAGGGTTGGAAGTTTCCCAAGTAAGTAAAGTGCCGGTAGGATATTCATTAATTAAAGAACGAAATAATGCTTTAACATTATCTCTTCTCCAAACAAACTCTCTTTGAAATGCTGGAATAAAAAGTTGTCCCTCATCAATTTTATCCAAAACTTGCCTAATTGTGTCTGACATTGTGTTTTATTAAAAATTTTTTGAATTTATAAATCTTTCTTTCACTTCTTCCTCATCAATTCTCTCTGATTTAAAATCATCAAAACCACAGCTCCAATTATAAACATCCAATAAACTAAGAAAGTCAAAGCCATAAAACCTAATGCGACTATTGAAAAAATTACAACTTTTATGTTTGTTTTTCTTTTTTTCATTTTAATATAAGCTATCGATTGGGGAAGGGATTTTCTTTATTTCTTCTGTTGATACTTGAGTATATAATTCTGTTGTAGAAATTGAACTATGGCCAAGCATTATTTGAATCTTTCTAATATCCACTCCATCTTCTAATAAATGAGTTGCAAAACTATGCCTTAGTGTATGAACATGAACAGGTTTTTCTATTCCAGCTCTTTTTGCAGCATTTCTTACAATTTTTTGTATGTTTCTGTCTGTTAGCTTTCCTTTTGGACCTGAAAATAAATATTCTTGATCTCCTTGTTTTTGTATTTTTGCTTGTTCTTTTAATCTTTCAAACAAAAAAATAGGAATATTAAACATTCTATCTTTTTTTCCTTTTGCTTGTCTTATATAACCAGTTTTATCTTCAAAATTCAAATCACTAAATTTTAAACTTACTAACTCAGAAACTCTTAATCCACATGAATAAATCAAAGAAACTATTAATTTTGATTTTTCATTATCAAAAATTTCTATTAATTTTTTAATTTCTTTTTTTGTTAAAACAATTGGAATTTTTTTTTCTTTTTTTGGTCTTTTTATTCCATTAGTTATATCTTTTCCTAAAATATTTTCATAAGCATATTTGATTGCAGCTAAAAATAAAACAACTGAAGAAGAAGCTCTTTGGGATATTTTTTCTGCCATAATTGCCTTCACATCATCAATAATCATTTCTTTAGGTAATTTGTCATGAAAATCCAAAAGTTCTTTATTTGCTCTTAAATAATTTTTTATTGTGTATTCTGAATTTTTAGAAATTTTTAATTCTATATTTAGTTTATTTAGGAATTCTTGTTTTTGCATTTTTTTAAGTTATACTAACTTATTTATAAACTTTAATGATAATTTTGGGGTTGTGACAATACAGGTTATACGAAGTTTAGAGGGGATTTTGGGGGTTTTTTGGATATTTTAACCAAAATATTTTGGATGTGAAGGGGGATATGCTCGTTTATTGGAATCTCCTGACCTTATTGAAAGCTTGTCATCATGTGCTTCTAAAATTTTATCTGGATGGGGTGCACTTAGGTTAGCTTTGTTGTGGCATGAATCTTCTATTATTTTTTGGTACTTCTTTGAAGAAATCTCTTCATAATCAACCATTTCATCAGCAGATATTTTTACTTGTCCTTGTTTAGGAACATAAGAGTATCCTAAAAAACCCCATCCCTTAACCCCTATAACTGCAGGATAATTAATTTGCTCAACAAGAATTCCTTTTTTTTATTTAAATAAAACTTGCCTTTAAACCTATCAAAAAATTCCCCCCCATTTTCTGCAACGACTTCATTTACAAAGGTTTGTGCAAGAGTTTTCATGACTTAACTATTTTCTTAAAGTTTTTAAACATTTATCTTCTTTATAATCTACTTCCAGAAAGATGTTCACTTAGGCAATCTTAGTTATTTTAATAATATTTTTTTGATTTATATTTTAATAAGTAAGAGGTTGCATAAATTAGTAAAAGGCATAGAATTGTTAAAAATAGAGCGCCGCCAAAAGCTCCTGATTCTGATGTTCCTGTTAACCATTTTATGAAATTTTTTGAACTCTCATAAGTATATTCTCTCCAAGTAAAAGCAATTGTAAATCCAAGTGTAAACACAACAATAAATCTCCATTGCTTTCTTAATTCTTCTTTATATTTATGGCCTGTTACAAAAAAATTCTTAAATTTTCTTTTATATTTTTCTTTTCAAATAAATGAAAGAAAAATTAATTTATATATTTTTTGGGGGTAAATTTTTTAGAATAATTTTTTCTTTATGGGAAAAGTATGCACTTAGGTTAGCTTTGTTAAAATTATAAATAAAATTAAAGAAAAAAACATTGTCAGATAATTATTAGGTTTTTACCTTCGACAAAAATTTAAAGTTTAAAAAATTAAACACCTGTTTGTTTTTTAAACAGTTGTTTAAGGGTGTTTAAACAGGCTGTTTAAGGGTGTTTTTTCATAAAAATATAGTTTTTTTATTGAATATTAACTTTTTTTAAAAATAAATTTAATTGGAAATTAAGAATAAATAGCAACGAAAACAAAAGATTTTTAAAGTATCTTTTCTAAAAAATATCATGTTTGGTTGGTTTAAAAGAAAAAAAGAAATTGAAGGAATAAAACAAGAAACAAAAAAAGGGTTTGATCTTGTAAAAAAAGATCTTTTTACAACGGTTGAATGGATTAAACATCTTAATTCTGAAAACAAGATAAATAAAGAAAGTTTTTTTGAACTAAAAGAAGATTTGTCTTCGATACATTCTGAAATTGAAAACTTAAAAAATATTATTGATTATATAAATCAATCTAATTTTAAACAGGTGTTTAAAACACCCAACAAACTGTTTAAAAAACAAACAGGGGTTTATGCTGTTCAAACAGGTGTTCAAACAGGTGTTCAAACACCAAAATTAGAGCAATTTTCAATAACAGAAAGAGCAATTTTATGGATTTTATTAAATACAGATATGAAATTGAGTTATGATGATTTAGCTTCAATATTGGGGAAAGAAAAATCAACAATTAGGGGTCAATTAAACACCATAAAATCAAAAAGTGATTTTATTATTAAAGAGATAATAGAAAAAAATGGTAAGAAAAGAGTATTTATCCCTGAAAACATAAAGGAAAAATTACTTAAAAAAACAAAAGTGAGACTTAAAAACACAAAAAATAAGAAAAAAGGTGTAAAAATTAGTAAATATTAACTAAAAAGATTGAAAGTGAGAGTTAAATTTATCTAAAAAAATTAATAAAATTTAAAGAAAGTGAGATTAAATAAAAAAATAGAAATTAAATTTGTAAAATAAAAATTATCCTTCTCACCGAATAAATAATTAAAGTGCTCTTAATTGTAAAATAGTAGATAAATTAGCAATTTTATGAAGGTTTGAAGAAATAGATAACTGCAGTATTTTATTATTTATTTTTACTTTATTAAGGGGTATACCTTTTTTAATAATACGTCCAATATAATCTCTTATAGAGCTTTCACTGAGTTTTAAAATTTTAGAAAGTTCTTTGTAATTAGTGTATTCTTTTTCTTGTGTTTGTTGATATAGTGTTGAAAAAACTAAAAATTCTTGTTCTGTAAGCTTTTTAAATTTTAATCTAATTTCTTTTTTTATTTGATCTAAAGAATTAAGTATTTCAACAGCGTTGTCTAAGGTGTTTGGTTTATTAAAAGAATTAGATTTGTTTGAATTTATATAAAAATTATCCAAATCTATTGGGTTTTCTGTCTGTCTGTCTGTCTGTCTGTCTGTCTGTCTGTCTGTCGAAGCCCCTTCATTTCCTGTGGAAATACTTGAATTTTGGGGTTTTAAGGCCTTAAAACTGCTTTTATCTGTCGAAAGATATGGGGGGTGTGTTGAATCTATAAAAATTTTTGTTGGGTTATTAAAAAATAAATCTTTTTGATTTTTTTCATTAATCACTTTAATTATTTCACAAACTTCAATTAAATTTTCTTTTATTTCATTTATTTCAAATTTTAAATTATTAAATTCTTTTTTTAAAATATTAATGTCTTGTTTTACATAATAAAATGCCTCTTTTACATTTCCCATTAAAAATTAAAAATCTTACCATATAAAAAGATTAAGATAATTCAATATATATTAAAAATTGTTGGTTTGGTTTAATTTGTAAGCTTTGTAAACTTTATCACTTAAAACCCATCTGCTTCTTTTAAGATATTTTATGCCTTTTGGATTTTTTTTAATTTCATTGATAAACCCTTTTATTTTTAAATTAAGGAGTAATTTTTTTGTAAATTCTTCGTCTCTTGCTAATTCTCTTGCTATTTCAACAGTAAAAATTGATTTTGGATTTATAGAATAAAGAAATGCAAGAATTTGTTCTGAAATTTTTTCTTTTTTTTCGTTTGATATTTTCATACAAATCAATAAAAATAATTATTTAAATAATTTTACATTAATAAAATTTATTTTTTATTTTCTGGGTTTTTGATAGAAGGTAAGGGAATATGAAAAGGAATATTTAATTCTTCTTCTAACTGAAGCGCTTTTAAACTTGATTTTTTTAAAATCAAATTAAAAAGAGTTACCCTAAAATCTTCTGGTATTTTTTTATCTTTCCATTGTTTTAAAACCTTTTCAAATAAATCAGAATCTACTGAAATTAAAATATTGCCTTTTAATTCTATTTTAGCAAAATTAGGATCATAATTGATTATATTTGTAAAATTAATTCCCAATATTTTTTCGTCTGAATTTAAAAAATTTGATTTAACTTCAGAAATTTTAGAAATATCAATATTTGTGTTAACTTTTACATCTTTAATTTTAGAGGATGTTTTTTCTGCATTTATTTTTGTAAAATTAATTCCTAATATTTTCATTTTATAGATTATAATAATGAGTTTTTAAATATTTGTATAATTATCTTAATATTCTTTGATTAAATTAAATCTTGCTCAGAAACAATTACAAAGTCTCCCACAGCAATAATTGAATTATAGGGGATTAAAGACTCGTGGTTATTTGTTTTTTCTAAATTCAATGTTTTTGTATAAGCTGTTGAATCTTTAACAACCAAGCTTATTAATTCACCTGATTTTGTTTCAAATACAACGTCTTTAACAAATCCTAATCTTTTTCCTTCTTTTGTAACAATCATCTTATTAAGAATCATACTAAAGGGGTTTTTTTCAAATTCCATAAAAGTATTAAATAAAAATATTTTATAAACTTTTCTATAATAGAGTTATCATATAAAATAAGAATTATTGTGTTAAAATAATAATATTTCTTTATTTTTTTTATAGTAACACCTTAATTTCTTCTGGAAAGATTTATAAAAGAATATTGTAATTTATTTATTATTATTTATTATTAAATATTTTATATATTATATATTATATATAGGTTCGTATAATAATATATATATTAATATAAATTTATATAATCAAATAATTGAATATAATTCTTTTAAAATTTAAGTTTCCATTGGAAATTTAGGTGTTCTTCTTTTTTAGTGGTTAGAATCTTTTATATATTTTTAATATTTTTCTCAACAATATAATTTAAATAATTAAATTTTCCACAAGAAACAAACCTGTGATAATAAAATGGATTTAGAGATAGAAAAGATATTCGAATCTTTTGATAATAAAAGGATTTTTAAAGATAAATCTTCAATACAATCAGGTTATATTCCAGAGGATATTTTACATAGAAAAAAACAAATAAAACAAATTGCTTCAATACTTGCCCCGATTTTAAGGGGTGAAAGAACAAGTAATTTATTTCTTTACGGAAAAACAGGAACTGGAAAAACACTTTCTATTAAATATATCCAAAACCAACTTTTAAAAAGGTTTAATAAAAATTCTAATTTTAAATTAAAAATTGAATATTTAAATTGTAAAATGAAAAAGGTTTCAGATACAGAGTATAGAATTCTTGCCGAATTGATTAGAAAAATGGGTAGTTTTGTTCCAGATACTGGTTTACCAACACAAGCTGTTTATTCAAAATTTATTGATATTGTTGATTCAGAGAAACAACTAGTTGTTTTGGTTTTAGATGAAATTGATCAAACAACCAAAAAAATTTCAAATGATTTTTTATATAACTTAACTAGGTTAAACTCTGAGCTTTCTAAATCTAAAATTTGTGTTGTTGGAATTTCAAACAATTTGACTTTTTTAGATGAAATTGATCCAAGAGTTAGGAGTTCTTTATCCGAGGAAGAAATTGTTTTCCCACCCTATAATGCCTTACAATTACAAGATATATTAAATCATAGATCTTCTTTAACATTTAAAAAAAATGTGATTGAAGGTGGTGTTGTTGCCAAATGTGCTGCTTTTGCTGCAAGAGAACATGGTGATGCAAGAAGAGCTTTAGATTTATTAAGGGTATCTGGTGAATTAGCTGAAAGAGAAAATTCTCCTAAAGTTAAATTAAAACATTTAGATAAAGCTAATGAAAAAATAGAAAGAGATAAAATTTTAGATGTTATAATTTCTGAGCCAAAACAATTTCAATTGGTTTTATATTCTATAATTAAATTATCAGAACAAAAAGGAAAAGAATCATTTTTTACAGGTGATGTTTATGATTATTATCAAGATTTATGTACAAAAAACAAAGTAGATATTTTAACTCAACGTCGTGTTTCAGATATTATTCAAGAATTTGATATGTTGGGAATTATTAATGTTAGAGTTATTTCAAAGGGTCGGGGCGGAAGAATGAGGGAAATAAAACTTGCTACAACAAAACCAATTATTGAAAAAGCAAAAGAGATAATTCAAGAGGTTTTAAATTATGTTTAAAAATAGAAAATATAAAAAAATTAAAAATAGTGTTTTTATAAAGTTAAGCAAAATAAAATTAGAAGGAATAAAGAATTTTATATTTAATTGAAAAATACAAAAAATAAAATAAGAAATTTTTATTACTCCTTTTTTTAAATACTAAATTAAATAAATTAAAATGGAAAGCCAAAATAAGGAAATATCAAAATTTTGTTTAGAACGGGGTTTTTTAGTAGAGAATGATTTTCTTAATTTATTTGATGGTGAGAACGATATAAATTTACTTAAATTAATCATTAATAAGATTGTAAACTATACAAATCAAAAGGTTTTAACTAAAAATTTATTTAAACAAAATAAAGAAGAAATGAATAATTTTTTTTTGAGTTTACCCAAACAAAATCAAGAAAAAATAAATAAATTAAAAACAAAACTTTTTTTTGATCTTAAAATTCCAAAACAAATTAAAAAAAACCAAAAAGAAATAAATAATTTTGAAGAAGATATAAAAATTTTTTCAAATACATCCAAAAATTATGAAAAAATAGAAGTTAAGAATTTTACAAATTATTTTAGAGAACGATTCAACCAAATGAAATTAATTTTACAAGAACACCCCAAATTAGATAATTTGGTTTCTATTAATCGAATTTTTGGAGTTAAACAAAAGGTTTCAATTATCGGGATTGTTTATAAAAAATCAATTACAAAGAATAAAAATATAATTTTAGAAGTAGAAGATATAACGGGAAAAATAAAGATCTTAATTAGTAAATCTAATCCAGAGCTTTATAAAATTGCTGAAGAAATTTCTTTAGATTCTGTTTTAGGATTCAAGGGGTTTGGAAATAATAAAATTCTTTTTGTAAACGAAATTATTTTTCCAGATTCAACGATTTCTAAAAGAAAAAAATCCCCTGTTGAAGAATATGTTTTATTTGCTGGAGATTTACATTTTGGTAGTAAAAAATTTTTAAAAAAGGGTTTTTTAAAATTTATTGATTATTTAAAAAATAACAATTCAAATAATTCAGAGGTAAGTAAAATAAAATATTTATTTCTTGTTGGCGATTTAGTTACGGGTGTTGGAAATTATCCTAATCAAGAACAAGATTTAAAAATTATTGATTTAGAAGAACAATTTATTCAATTGGCTATTTTATTAAATAAAATTCCAAAACATATAAAAATAATTATTTCTCCAGGGAACCATGATGGAATAAGACTTATGGAGCCACAACCTATTTTTGATGAAAAATATGCTTGGCCCTTATTTCAAATGAAAAATGTTATTTTTACTGAAAATCCTTGTTTTTTAAATATTGGCGCTAAAGAAAATTTTTCTGGTTTTAATATTTTAACTTATCATGGTTTTTCTTTTTTTTATTATGTAAATAATATTGCTCGTTTAATGAAAGAAAAGGCAGCGCAGACACCAGAGATTATTATGAAATATTTATTAAAAAATAGGCATTTAGCGCCGACCCATGGTTCAAACCAATATTATCCCTATGAAGAAGATAAATTATTAATAAAAAAAGTTCCAGATATTTTTGTTGCAGGTCATACACATAAAAGTGGGATTTCTTATCATAATAATATTTTGGTTGTTTCTATTTCAACTTGGGAAGCTATGACTCCTTATATGGAGAAAGTTGGTAGCAAGCCTGATTTTTGTAAAGTTCCAATGTTTAATTTAAAAACAAGGCAAATTAAAATTTTAGATTTTGAAGAAAATGAATGAAAAAAAATTGAAAATTGGGATTGATATTGATGAAGTTGTTGTAGAATTTTTAAAAGGTTATTTAAAATTTCATGAAATTAATTATGGTTTAAAGATGTCTTTTGAGGAGATTAAGAATTATAATTTGTGGGAAACAAATCTTTTTAAGAATAAAGAAGAAGCAATTTCTGGAATAAATTCTTTTCAAAATTCAAATGATTTTGATAAATTAGATTTTGTTGAAGGAGCCAAAGAATCTTTGTTGAAATTAAAAGACTCTTTTGATATTTATTTTATTACTTCTCGTCCACAATATCTTGAAGAAAAGACCTCTAATTTTTTAAAAGGAATTTTAAAAGAATTTGGATTGCATTTTTCAGGAGATCTTTTTGGAGGAAATAAGACGAAATCAGAAATTTGTGAAGTTTTAGGAATAAATATTTTTATTGAAGATAATCATAGTTATGCTTTGGATTTGGCAAGAAAAAATGTTAAAACATTTCTTTTAAGTAAACCTTGGAATAAAAATTATGAAGAACATGAAAATATTACTAAAGTAAATAATTGGAAAGAAATTTTGGAGAATTTAAGATGAAAACTGAAAATATTGTTGGGGAAATTAGAAAATTTGTAGAAGAAGAATGTAATAAAGAAACAAGTAAATATGGAAAAGAACCTTATGAATATCATTTTGTTCCAATGGTTAATCATGCAATTAAGTTAGCCGAAAAAAAACAAGCAGATAAAGAGATTGTAGAATTGGCTGCATGGCTCCATGATATTGGATCAATAATTCATGGAAGAAAAGACCATCATATTACTGATGCAGAAATCGCAGAAATTAAATTAAGAGAATATAATTATACTGAAGAAAAAATAGAAAAAATAAAACATTGTATTATTTCACATCGGGGTTCTAATAACCTTTTGCCTGAAACAATTGAAGCAGAAATAATTATTGAAGCAGATGCAATGAGCAATTTTGAAAATATTGCTGGAATTTTTAAAGCGGCTTTTGTATATGAAAATAATACTCAAGGAGAAGCAAAAGATTCTGTGAGAGAAAAATTAATTAGAAAATGGAATCAACTTTCTGAAGAAGGAAAAAAAATAATTAAACCCAAATATAAAGCTGCCATGTTATTACTAAAATGAATACAGAACAATATTTTAAAAAATTAGAAAAAGATGTAAAAGGCATTTACAAAGTTGCAAATGAAGCCAGAAAGAAAAATTTAGATCCAGTTCCAGAAGTTGAAATTCCTTTAGCAATGTCTATGGCTGAAAAAGTTGTTGGTTTAATTTCAACTATTTATCCTCAAATTCAAAAATCTGGAATTGATAAAAGAATTTTAGAATTAGAAAAACAATATGGAAAATTAGATCCAACAGTTGCTTTTGAAATTGCAGAAGAAGTAGCAAAACAAAAATTTTGTAAATTTTCTTCTTTATTAGAAGCAATTGATGCTGGCATTCGTGTTGCTTTTGCATATATTACATTAGCTGTTGTTAGTTCCCCAATAGAAGGTTTTACTGGTTTGAAATTAAGAAAAAGATTAGATGATAATAAAGAGTATTTTGAAGCAAGTTTTTCAGGACCAATTAGAAGTGCAGGAACAACTGCTTCTTGTCTTATTTTAATGGTGATAGATTACCTTAGAGAATTATTTGGATATGCAAAATATGATCCTACAGAAGAAGAAATAAAAAGAGTTTGGTCAGAAATTGAACACTTTCATGAGAGAATTGCTAATTTACAGGGAATGCCGACGGAAGAAGAAGCTTTATTTTTAGCAAGGCACATGCCGATTCAAATTGCAGGAGATCCTTCTGAAAAAATTGAAGTTCCAAATTATAAAAATTTAGAAAGAGTTGATACAAATTTTTTAAGAAGCGGGGTTTGTTTAATTATGGCGGAGGGTCTTGCTCAAAAAGCTGCAAAAGGATTTAGATTATTAAATGAAGCAAAGAGTAATGGAATTAAATCTACTGGTTTTGATTGGATTAAAGAATACTTAAAAATACACGAAAAAAGGAATATTGGAAAAACAGACGACTCTCCTGCTTACATTAAAGATTTAGTTGCAGGAAGACCAGTATTTGGGCATCCTTCAAGGTCTGGAGGATTTAGGTTTAGGTATGGAAGAGGAAGGAATTCTGGTTTTAGTGCAACATCGGTGCATCCTGCAACAATGGCAGTTACAGATAATTTTATTGCTATTGGGACACAATTAAAAATTGAAAAACCAACAAAAGGATGTGCAACAACTGTTTGTGATTCTATTGAAGGTCCAATTGTAAAATTAGTTAATGGAAGTGTAAGAAAATTAAAAACAAAAGAAGAAGCAAAAAAATTATACCTAGAGATAGAAGAAATAATTTATATCGGAGACATGCTTTTTCCTTTTAGTGATTTAGAAAATAGAAATCAAAATTTAATAAATCCAGGTTATGTTGAAGAATGGTGGAATTTAGAGTTAGAAAAAGCTGGTGGAAAAGTTGAAAATTATTTTGATGTGAGTTTTGAGGAAGCAATTGAAATTAGTGAAAATTATAAGATTCCATTTTATCCAAAATTTATTTTTTATTGGAAAGAAATTTCTTTAGAACAATTTTTTGGATTAATTGATTGGTTAAAATATTCAAAGATAGATAAAAAAATAATCCTCCCTTACAATAAACAAGAAAAAGAAAAATTTAATTTAGGAAAAAGAGCTTTAGAATTATTTGGCGTTGAGCATGAAGTTAGTATTGAAAATGTTGTTTTAACAAAAGAAAATAGTAAAGCATTACTTTTAAATTTAGGAATAGATTTCAAAATTTTAGAATCTTCTTGTTTGCTTAAGGATTTTATTGATGAAAAAAAATTTCAATCCAAAGAAAATGTTTTAGATATTATTAATTCTGTTTGTGAATTCAAAATAAAAGATAAGTCTGGAACATTTATTGGTTCAAGAATGGGAAGGCCTGAAAAAGCAAAACTTAGGAAATTAATTGGAAGTCCAAATGTTTTATTTCCAGTGGGAAAAGAAGGAGGAAGATTAAGAAGTATACAAACTGCATGTGAGGCAGGATTTGTCAAAAGTCAGTTTCCTCTTTTCTATTGCGAAAAATGTAAAAAAGAAACAATTTATCCAAAATGTGAAGATTGTGGAACAGATTGTAAAAGGATGTTTTATTTTTATGATTTAAAAGAGAAATCTTTTAAGAAAATTGAAAAAAGATCAGAAAAAGAAGGAGCTCCTTATTCTATGGTTAATTTAGATATAAAACATTATTTGAAGAAAGCTGCAGAAAAAATTGGTTACAAAAAAGAAGAAATTCCTTTATTAATTAAAGGAGTTCGTGGAACTTCTTCAGCAGGGCATGTTATGGAAAATTTGTCTAAAGGAATTTTGAGAGCGAAAAGAAATCTTCAGGTTAATAAAGATGGAACAATAAGATTTGATGCAACAGAATTGCCTCTTGTTTCTTTCAAGCCAAAAGAAGTTTTTGTAAGTATTGAAAAATTAAAAGAGATAGGTTATGAAAAAGATATTTATGGAAAAGATTTAGTAAACGAAAATCAAATTTTAGAATTAGAGCCCCACGACATTCTTCTTCCTTGCTCTCCTGATTCTCCTGATGAAAAAGCAGATGATGTTTTTATGAGAATTTGTGATTTTGTCGATGAGGAATTAGAAAAATTTTATGGATTAAATCCAATTTACAATGTTAAAAAAAGAGAAGATTTGGTTGGGCAATTTGGGGTTTGCATGGCGCCACATAATTGTGCAGGAGTTATTTGTAGATTTATTGGTTTTTCAAAAGCTCAGGCTTTGTTGGCATCTCCATATATGCATGCTGCAATAAGAAGGGACTGCGACGGAGACGAAGCTGCAATAATGTTATTGGGTGATGTTTTATTAAATTTTTCTAGAAAGTTTTTACCAAGTCATCGGGGAGGAACGCAAGATGCGCCTCTTGTTTTAAACGCAAGAATTTATGCAGGAGAAGTTGATGACCAAATTTTAGATTTTGAAGTTGTTAATAATTATCCTTTAGAACTTTATGAATTATCTGAACAAGGAAAACATTCATCAGAAATTAAAATTAGAGACGTTCGGCAGGTTTTGAAAGAAGGAGGAAACCCTTTTATTAATCTTGGTTTTACTCATGATACCACAGATATTAATGAAGGTGTTTTTTGTTCTTCTTATAAAATTTTGCCTACAATGCAGGAAAAAGTTCAACATCAAATGGAATTAGTTGGGAAATTAAGAAGTGCTGATACTTCTGATACTGCCAGATTGATTGTGGAGAGACATTTTATTAGAGATATAAGGGGTAATTTAAGAAAATTTTCAATGCAAGGATTTAGGTGTGTTAAATGTAATGAGGTTGTTCGGAGACCTCCTTTAAATGGTGTTTGTCCTGTTTGTGGGGGAAAATTAATTTTTACAATTCATGAAGGGGGGATTAAAAAGTATTTAGAACCTGCAATTAATTTAGCCAACAAATATAATTTATCTCCTTATTTGAAACAGACCTTGGAATTAGTTAAAAGATATATTGATTCTATTTTTGGTAAAGAGTTGGAAAGGCAGGAAGCTTTGGGGAAGTGGTTTTAAGATGGTGGATGAGTTTAAGGATTTATTTGAAATTTCAAAATTTAAGATGAAAGAATTATGGGATAATGAAGAGGACAAGGTTTTGGGGAATGTTTAGTTCTTTACAAAATTAAGCACCCAAATATAACAAAATAGTAGGAAGCAAAAAATAAATTTTTAGCAACCAACAATTCTCAAGAAAGGTATAGGATAATTGTTGGAACCATTAAACATCCCATCATTAAAGTTTTTCTAACACCAAGGGAATTGCAGTAAATTCCAAGTGCTGTTGAAAGAATTAAAACAAATAATCCTAAAAATCCGCAAAGTAAACCAACCATTATTACTAAAAGAATGATTATTCCCAGTGAAAGTTTTGTGTAATTTATTTTATTTATTTGTTTTGAAAATGTTTTTGCAAGGTGTTTTGCCCAATAAAAAGATATTATTCCGGAGATTAACATTACAATTAGAATTAAAATTAAAAGTTGAATGTTTAAATTTCCAATTATTTCTTTCATTGCTGCTGCTGCACCAGTTCTGGTTTTTGAAAGTAAATAAAGTGTAATGAAAGAAAATCCCATAACTAAAGTATTTGTTGCTCCGAGCAAAACAATAAAACCTCTTTGGTCTGTTTTTGCAATTGTGTTCCCAATTATTGCTGCTTGGCCCGCACCTAAACCAGGAAGAAAGCTGCATATTGGTGAGGCAATTATAGAACCTAATAAGGGTTTGATAAATTTTCTTTTTTTGAATTTCATTTTTCTAATATCTTGTTCAGGAATTTTTGTTTTATTTTTTATGCTAGTTATCATTATTGATAAACCAAACAACCCTGTTAATAAGGGGAGAAGTGGTTGATTCAATCCCTTAAAATTTAAAACAAAATATCCTAAAATTCCAGATAAACTAAAAGCAATAATTGCTGGAATCTTTTTCTTTTCCATAATTATTAATAATAAAGAAACTGAAATTAAAATCCAAGGCATTATATTTTTTGTTAATTCAAATATTTTTGGAAAAAAGAAAGTTGATGGCCAAGCAATTAAAATTAAAACAAAAATAGCAAAGATACTTCCATAAAGAGAAAGCAAAACAGCTTCATAACCCTTGCCTTGTTTTAAAAGCTCGTGTCCTGGAAGAATTGAAAGTTCTGTTTCTCCATCAGGGCAACCAAGAAAAATTGCTGGAATAAAATCTACAAAAGTGTGAGTTATTGCCATTGCTGCAATAAAAAGAATTAAATAAATTGGATTAATCTTTAATAATAAAGTTGTTGAAAGTGAAACTAAAAAAATTCCAACAAGATTTATATGAATTCCTGGAATTAATCCAGTGATTGTTCCGAAAAAGATTCCTATGAAAATTGCCAAGAGGATTTGAATTAACATTTTAAATAGAAATGTTTAAGAATTAAAAAGTTGTTTGTTTTGATATGGACATGAATGTTGATAAAAAAATTGAGTTGATAACAAGAAATTTACAAGAAGTTATTGGTGAAGAGGAATTAAAGAAGAAATTAAAATCTAAAAAAGAATTTTCAATTTATTGGGGAACTATGCCTACTGGAAGCATTTCTATTGCTTATTTTTTCCCCATGCTTAAGATAGCGGATTTTCTAAAGGCTGGATGCACTGTTAAAATTCTTTTGGCAGATTTGCACGCATTATTAGATAGTGTACCTTTAGAAATTTTAGAAAAGAGATACCAATATTATAAGGAAGCTGTTTTAGCTGTTTTAAAGATAATTGGTGTGGATGCTAAGAAATTAAAATTTGTTAAAGGTAGTGATTTACAATTAAATAAAAAATATTTTCATGATTTACTAAAGCTAAGCACCTTTACTAATTTGAGTGAATCTACTAAAGCTGCTTCTGAAGCTGTTAAAAGTGCTAAAGGAAATAATGTTAAACTTTCTGGAATGATTTATCCTTTAATGCAGGCTTTAGACGAAGAGTATTTGGGGATTGATGCACAATTTGCAGGCACTGATCAAAGAAAGATTATGGTTTATGCTCGGGAGTTCATGCCAAAGATAGGTTATGAACAAAGGATAGAATTAATGAATCCAATGATTAGGGGATTAGTTGGAAAACAAATGAGTTCAAGTATAGAAGGTACTAAAATTGATCTTTTGGAAACAGAGGAAAAAATAAAATCTAAGATAAATAAAGCAGAATGTGTTGGAGGAAATTCAGATAATGGGGTAATGGCTTTGATGAAATATTTATTTTTCATTTTAAAAGAAGATAAAAAAGAGAAATTTATTATTAATAGGCCAACTAAATTTGGAGGAAAATTAGAATATAAAGATTATAATTCTTTAGAAAAGGATTTTGTTAGTAAGAAATTACATCCTTTAGATTTAAAAAATGCTGCTGCAAAGGAGATAATAGAATTACTAAAACCACTTAGAGATTCTAAAAAACTTCAGAAATTACATATAGAAGCTTACGAATAATTACTTTGTCTTAAATTCAACAACATCTAAATCTTTTAATTTGTGTTTCATTCCAACTTTTTGTCCTGCGAATTTTGAAGAAGGTCCCCAGATTTTTGTTTGTTTTATTCTGTTTGAAAAACCTTTAAGAATTTTTTCTGCAACATCTTTTACATTGCTGTTTGGTTCTAAAATCATTGGACGATTTTTGTCTGTTTGTTTTCCTGGTTCTTTTGTATAAATTCTGATTTTTCCAAAACTTTGAAATAATTTGTTTTTTAATTCTTTAATATTTTCTTTTTTTTGAGTTGAAATTAAAATAAATTCATATTTTTTATATTTGGATTTCAATGTTTCTTTTAGTTTTCTTTTTTCGTTTTCAGATAAAATATCTGATTTACTAAAAACAATTATTTGTTTTCCTGTTGTTCTTATTTTGTCTTTTATTTCATTTAATTCTTCTAAATTTGTTATAATCATTAAAATTGTGTCTGCTGTATAAACAATTCCTTTGTCATAATATTTGGATTCAATTGCAGGAATTTCTATTAATTGAATACTTGTGGTGGCATAATTCATCATTCCTATAACTGGTTTTTTTGTTTGAAATTTATTTTGAGATATTTTTGGATTGGCATTTGTTAATAAAGAAATTAAAGAAGATTTTCCAGAATTTGTTTTACCGACAATAACTGCTTGCATATCTTGTTTTTTAATTCCTGTTTGAATTCCTTTTCCTGATTTTTTAGATTTTATTAATTCGCTTTGAAATTTTTTTAAACGTGTTTTTAATTGTTTACGTAAATTCTCTCCCCCCTTGTGGCTGGGTGATAGGGAAATCATTTTTTTTAATTTTTCAATCTTTTCCTCAGGAGTTGTTGCTTTATGATATTCTCCTTCAGCTGCAATGTAATCTGGATGGGCATTTATTGGCATATATTTTTTAAACTCTTTGAGCTTAAATATTTTATGAAATTGCAAAAAAATTTTTTTAATAGAAATCCAGAAATTGTTGCCAAAGAATTATTAGGAAAAGTTTTGATTAGGAAAATTAATAATAAAAAATTTAGGGCAAATATTGTTGAAACAGAAGCTTATTTTGGAGAAGATGACCCTGCAAGCTGGGCAAGATTTGGAAGGAGAAGAGATAATTTTGTAATGTGGGGTTCTCCTGGAACTATTTTAATTAAAAATGTTCATAAATATCATATGTTGAATTTTGTAACAGAAAAAAAAGATCACGCTTCAGCTGTTTTAATTAGAGCATTAAAACCCTTAAATTTTAATTTAAAATGCACTGGACCAGGTTTATTGACACAATCTCTTGAAATTTCCAAAGAGTTTAATAATAAATCTTTATTTGAATCAAAAAATTTATTTTTAGAGGAAGGTGAAAAAATAAATAAGAAAGATATTTTAAGCTCTTTTAGAATTGGTGTAAAAAATGATTTGCCAAAAAAATTAAGGTTTTATATAAAATGAATAAAAATGAATTAATTAAAAAAATCATTCAAAAAAAAGAATACTCTCAATTACCTAATAAAGATGTTGAGCTTGTTTTTAGTTATTTTGAAAAAAGACAAGTTTGTGATGAAGAAAAAATTAGATTAAATAGAGAAATGCTGCATAAAGTTTTTACTTCTTTTGTAAGTAATAAGTTGTTAAGTTTAAAAAATAAGTCTTTTGAATGGATTTTAAGAAAGCATTTATCAACAAGAGAAAGATTGCCTTCTTATGAAGAACTTTATAAAAAATTATTAAAAGATTATAAAGAAGCGAGTGTTATTGATTTGGGTTGTGGGATTAATGGTTTTAGTTATAATTATTTTCATAAAAAAATAAATTATTTAGGTATTGAGGCGGTTGGACAACTTGTAAAGTTGGCGAATTATTATTTTGATACCCTACCAAGTAGGTCCAGAGGAAAGGGCATGAGTAAAAATAATTTAAATGGAAAGGTGATTCATGAAAGTTTGTTTAATATTGAGAAAATTAAGAAAATTATTGTTGGACACTGCTCAGTGTACCCCAAATTGCGGAATACTGGGGCAAAACCAAGAATTATTTTTTTGTTTAAAGTTTTAGATTCTTTAGAAATGATTCAAGGAGATTATTCTAAAAAATTATTAAAAGAAATTGTACCTTTAGTTGATACCCCTTCGGGGCATAACCAATGGTCACGAGAACCTTCTATCGAAGGCGAGAACCTCTCACGAGGTAAAGTTGTTGTTAGTTTTGCAACAAGAAGTATGATTAAAAAAATAAAATTTAGAGTTAAAAGAAATTGGATTATTAATTTTATTAAAGATAATTTTGAAATCTTAGATGATTTTGAATTAGGTGGAGAAAGGTACATCTCTTTCAGAAATATACCATTGAAACCAAAGGAATAATGTTTGATTTAAAGGTACATCTCTTTTAGAAATATGCCCTCGAAACCAAAGGAATAATGTTTGATTTAAAGAGATATTTGTTTTAGAGAATAATTTTATATGGTTTTTTTAATTTCTTTAAATTTTTAGTTATGTTATCTTAAATTAAAATACCTTAAAAATTTATAGTTATATTTATATATTCAAATAAATTTTTATTATTATGAAAAATAATTTTTATAGAAAAGTTTTATCAAAGCCTCACAAGAAATTTGAAGCTCGACTTAGTCAAAATTTTCAAAGGAAAATTTTACCTAATGGAATGACAATTGTTTTTGAGAAAAGAAATCTTCCCATTGTAAGTGTGGCGTTTGCAGTTAGAAATGGTGGAATTAATGAAACTTTGGAAGAAAAGGGAATTTCACATTTTATAGAACATATGCTTTACAAAGGAACACCAACGAGAAATGCAAAAAAGATTGCACAAGAAATTGAGAAAAATGGCGGAGAACTAAATGGTTTTACTTCAGAAGAAATTACAGCTTTTTGGTGTAAGATGCCAAGTAAACATTTGAATCTTGCTTTAGAGGTTTTGAGTGATATGGTAAAGAATCCTTTGTTTGATGAAAAAGAATTAGAAAAAGAAAGAAAAGTCATTTTTGAGGAAATTAAGATGAGGCATGATTCTCCCCACATTTGTGTTTTTGATGAAATTCAAAAATGTTTATATAATGGAAATTTAGAGATTGATGTTATTGGAACAATTGAAACTATGAATTCTGTTGATAGAAAAAAGATTGTTGAAAAATTTGAAAGTGTTTACAAACCAAATAATATGATTTTAATTGTTGTTGGAGATGCTGATTTTGAAGAAATTGTAAATTTTGTTGAAAAGAATTTTAATGATGAAAGGAGTGAAGTTCCTGAACAAAGTTTTGGTTTGAAAAATGAAATTAAAATTGAAAAAAGAAAAGGAATTGAACAAGCGAATTTGGTTTTTGCGTATCATGTTCCAATTGCCGAAGATGAGAAAAATTATTCTGCACAAGTTTTAAGTGCTTTAATGGCAGAAGGAATGTCTTCAAGATTGTTTAGTGAAATAAGAGAAAAAAGAAATTTAGCATATGCAATTAAAGGCGGAGCAGATATAAACAAGAGATTTGCATTTAATTTTATTTATGTTGGAACAACAAAAGAAAATGTTGAGATTGTTAAAGATTTGATTTTAAAAGAATTTGAAAAAGTTGCAGAGAATTTAGAAGAAGATGAATTAAATCAAGTCAAAGAGCAATTAATTGGACAGCACCAAATTTCTTTGGAAGATTCTCAAAATCAATTAGTTAATTTGTTGGTTTCAGAAATTCAAGGTAATGCAGAAGATTTTTATGATTTTGAAAAGAATATTTCTAAAGTTAAATTAGAAGATGTAAAAAATTTAGCAAAAATAAAAGACTATAGTTTTTTTGCATTAGTTCCAGAATAACAATATTTATAAATTAGTTTTACAACTATCTTTTATGAAAACAAAAAAGAGTTTAGTTATTTTAATATGTTTAGTCCTGATTTTATCTTTATCATTTGCTTCTGCTTCGTGGTTTTCTGATTTTTGGGGAAAGATTACTGGAAAAGAAATTCAACAAATAGAAATCCAAAGAATATCTTTTCCTTTGCCAAATTGCACTGATAGTGATGGGGGAAAAAATATTTATATTAAAGGTAATTACTGCTGGAATAAATTTTAATGTGACAGATTATTGTCAAAATTATACTTATGTGGAGTTGGAATATACTCCTCTTCCAAATGGTGGAGTCTTGATAGAATTTTATTGTGGTTCTGGTGGTTCACTAAAACAAGATATGGCAGATTATTGCCCTTCAGGATATATTTGCGAAGATGGTGCTTGTAAACCTAAACTTAGTACAGGAGTTGCAACTAAACCAATAAATACAATCATATCTAAAAATGAAGTTCCATTTCAACCTATAGGAGGTATTCAAACAATAGAAGTAGGGAGATTAGAATTAACAGAAGGACAGGCTGAAAGATGTATTGATGCAGATGGAGATGGATATAATGGAACACCCATAGGGTGTGGTTCTGATTGCAATGATAATCCTTCAAATGGACATGTTATAATAAATGGAAATACACAAAGAGGGGGTTGTCCAACAAATTCTTCTGAGTGTGATGAACAATCAAGCAGATGTGCTATTTGCATACATCCTGGTGCAATTGAATATTGTGATACAATAGATAATGATTGTAATTCATTAACAGCAGATGGTTTAGGTGAAGATGCTCCAAATAATACAAACTTTTGTAAAGAGAGTAAACAAGTATGTAACACCATTATAGGAAAATGGGAAGACTCTAAAGGAACAGATGAAATCTGCAACGATAAAGATGATGATTGTGATGGAATGGTAGATTTAGATTCTTATGGCAGAATTTTAACAAGACCTACTACTAATCAAGTCGGAGAATGTAATGGAAATCTTCAATATTGTAAAAAAGGGAATTGGGTTAATCTTTCTCTTGATGGGATTCAAAGTCTTGGGCGGGGTTATATTCTAAATTACGAACCAAAACCAGAAATTTGCAACAATACTTTAGATGATGATTGTGATAATTTGACTGATTGTTATGATCCTGATTGTACAGAAAGTGGTTTTTGTGGATGTGAGAGTGATAATGATGGAGGGAATATTTACTTGCCTGGAGCAGTTTCAATGTTTAGTGGAGATTTAATTAATGATACTTGTTTTAATAATCATTTAATGGAATACACTTGTGAAAATCATTATTTAAATTCTACACCTTATCTTTGCCCTTTTAGATGTGAAGATGGTGCTTGTAAAAATTGTTCTCATTTTTATGATAGTGAGAATACTCTTTTAACAAAATCTTTAGATGAATATTGCGTTGATAAATATCCAGGTGTAGTAAGAGAGTATTCTTGTGATGAAGATAATGTTGGTTCAAAAAGCAAGCTTGAACCATGTCCATCTAGCAATCCTATTTGTTATGATGGTGCTTGTAAAAGTTGTATTGATTATGATAGTTTAAATTATGCTTCTGGAAATGAAACAGTATTTGGAATTACTGAAAATGAAACACACCAAGCAGAAGATTATTGTAATAGCAGTGATATTTTAATAGAAAGTTATTGTGCTGGTTCTAACATTGCTTTTAAATCCCCTTATAGTTGTTCTGAAAAAGAAGGGCAATATCATGTTTGTAAAGAAGGTGCTTGTGTTTGTGTTTCTTCATGGGTTGGTGATTTTCAGACTTGTGATTCAACAGAAACATATGATGTAACAGATGTGCACTATTGTAGTTCTTCTAATGAAAAAACAGGTTTTTGCGACTACAATTCAAATGGTATCCTTTGGAGTGATGATGTTTCTGAGATAAATGAAAATGAT
>Ga0307992_1000160_pt1 | contig 42790 bp, 28 predicted proteins | sample EllFjometagen133_FD_203162 | JGI IMG/M metagenome (GOLD analysis project Ga0307992, IMG submission 203162) | Marine microbial communities from Ellis Fjord, Antarctic Ocean - #133 | ecosystem: Environmental > Aquatic > Marine > Unclassified | place: Southern Ocean | collected 2014-10-08
GTCCAGTAGGCACCTATACAATCACAGCCTCAGGCGCAGCAGATGCCAACTATACAATTACCCATGTTAATGGTACTCTTGATATAACCCCGGCCTCATTGACAATCACAGCCGTTGATAAGAGCAAAGTCTATGGGACAACCTTCAACTTTGTTGGGAATGAATTTACAGTTTCAGGTCTTATTGGATCTGACGCTGTTTCGTCTGTAACTCTGACAAGTGCAGGTTCGCCAAATACAGCAACAATATCAGGGTCACCTTATCCTATTATTCCGAGTGTCGCTGTTGGCTCAGGACTGTCAAATTATATAATTAATTATGTAAATGGTTCATTTACTGTAACTCCTAAAACACTTACCATAACTGCCAATAGTCAGTCAAAAGTGTATGGTTCAGTATTCAATTTTGTAGGAACGGAATTTACTTCTTCGGGTTTGGTTAATAGTGATATAGTATTATCTGTTACTTTGACAAGTACTGGTTCACCAGCTTCAGCATTAGTATCCGGATCACCATATTCAATTATACCAAGTGCAGCAACCGGTTCAGGTTTGGATAATTATAATATAGTCTACGTTGATGGTTCATTGGTTGTGACTCTTAAAACATTGGTAATTACTGCTAATAATCAAGCTAAACCATATGGATCTACGTTTACTTTTACTGGTACTGAGTTTTCTGCTTCAGGACTTGTTCTTTCCGATAATGTTACTTCGGTTACATTAACCAGTACAGGTGCTGTTTCAACAGCTAATGTTGCAGGATCTCCTTATCCAATTATTCCTAGCGTTGCTGTTGGCACTGGCTTGGATAACTATGCAATCGCTTATGCAAACGGAGCGCTTACTGTTAATAAAGCAGTTCTTACCATAGATGCCAATGATGTAAATAAAATTTATGGAACTGTTCTTACAGGTGGTACAGGTTCAACTGCCTTTACACCAACTGGTTTACAGAATAGTGAAACCGTAGGTTCCGTAACAATAACATATGGTGCAGGTTCAGCTGCAAGTGCTTTGGTAGGAACATATGTTGGTCAGGTAACAGCTTCAGCTGCAACTGGTGGAACATTCGATCCTTCTAATTATGCTATAAGTTATAATCCTGGCGATATTATAGTCACTACAGCAACATTGACAATTACCGCGAATAGTATAAGCAAGACTTATGGTACTCCGGTAACTTTTGCCGGAACAGAGTTTACCACATCCGGTCTGATTGGTTCAGATGTTGTATCGTCAGTGACTCTTACAAGTTCAGGAGCTTCTGCAAATGCAGCTGTTTCCGGTTCACCATATTCAATTGTCGCCAGTGCAGCAATTGGTACAGGATTAAGTAACTATACAATTAGTTATATTGATGGATTACTTACTGTAAATCAGGCATCTCTGACAATTACCGCTACGAATCAGATAAAAAACTATGGTACAGTATTTACTTTTGCCGGAACAGAATTTACGACATCCGGCTTAGTTGCTGGCGACGGAGTTACATCAGTGACTCTTACAAGTACGGGAGCTCTGGTATCAGCTAATGTAACAGGTTCTCCATATCCGATTGTCCCAAGTGCAGCTGTCGGAACCGGACTGAATAACTACAATATTAGTTATTTAAATGGTTCTCTTTCAGTTACGCCTGCATCTTTGACTATAACTGCTGATGATCAGAGTAAAGTTTATGGAAATACATTTACATTTGCCGGTACTGAATTCACTTCATCGGGACTGATAGGATCTGACGCTATTACCTCAGTAACGCTCAGTAGTACAGGCGCAGTTTCAACTGCTCAGGTATTAGGATCACCTTATCCGGTTGTACCAAGCGGAGCAGTGGGATCGGGCCTTGCCAACTATAATATTTTCTATGTAAATGGATTGCTTTCTGTTACACCAGCCTCTCTTACTGTTACAGCCAACAATCAGAATAAAACATATGGAACTATCACCAGTTTCGTGGGTACGGAGTTTACAACTTTGGGTCTTGTTGGTGGAGATGTTGTATCTAATGTAACACTTACAAGTACTGGTTCACCGGCTTCTGCAACTGTTGCAGGTTCGCCATATCCAATTATAGTAAGCGGAGCTACAGGTGTTGGCTTGACCAACTACACAATTTCGTATGTTAATGGCTTACTAACCATTAGTTCAGCTAATTTGACAATTACTGCAGATGATCAAACGAAGTGCTTTGGGACAACCTTTACTTTCGCAGGCACTGAGTTTACAGCTTCTGGCTTAATTGGATCAGATGCTGTATCATCTGTAACTCTGAATAGTACAGGTGCTGCTTCTGGAGCAACAGTTGCTGGATCTCCCTATCCAATAATACCCAGCTCAGCTGTGGGAACCGGCTTATCCAATTATACAATTAACTATTTAAATGGAAACCTCACTGTTGATGATTCACCGGTAGTCAGTGTAACAATAGCAGAGGATGCTAATCCAGTATGTGACGGCACCACGGTTAACTTTACAGCTACACCTGTAAATGGAGGCACAACACCATCATACCAATGGCAGGTCAACGGGTCTAATGCCGGGACAGGCAGTCCATCTTATTCCTATGTACCAGTAGACGGAGATCTGGTTACGGTTATCCTTACTTCAAGTGAGACCTGTCAGAGTGGTGGTCCTGCAACTTCGAATACAGTTACCATGACTGTTAGTCCGATCTTGCCAGTAAGCGTCTCAATAGCAGCCGATATCAACCCGATATGTGCTGGAGCAACAGTTACTTTCATGGCTACCCCGACAAATGGTGGAACAACTCTGGCTTACCAGTGGTATAACGGAGCGACAGCAGTAGGCACAGATAATCCTGTTTACTCATACATACCTGTCGATGGCGATATCATCACAGTAGTTCTTACCTCGAGTGAGACCTGTCAGAGTGATGGTCCTGCAACTTCGAATGCAGTTAATATGATTGTTAATCCGATATTACCAGTAAGTGTATCCATAGCAGCTGATGCTAATCCTGTATGTGATGGCACCACTGTTATTTTCACGGCAACACCTGTCAATGAAGGCACAACACCATCGTACCAATGGTATAACGGAGCAATTGCTGTAGGAGCAGACAATCCTGTTTATGCAGATGTTCCGGCTGATGGCGATAATATCACAGTAGTATTGACATCGAGTGAGACCTGTCAGAGCGGAGGACCTGCTATATCGAATATAGTTAGCATGGTTGTTAATCCTACACCAACAGTTATTATTACTGATCCTGCAGCCGTATGCTCACCGTCTACTGTTGATCTTACAGCAGTAGCAGTTACAGCTGGAAGTACAGCAGGACTGACCTTCACCTACTGGACAGACGCAACAGCGACATTACCATATGCAACAGAGACAGCTGCAACAGAAGGGACCTATTTTATTAAAGGCACCGACGGAACAGGATGCTATGATATTCAACCAGTCACAGTAACGGTTAACCCATTACCAACAGCAAGTGTAAGCGGCGATGCAACAATATGCAACGGAGCGAGCACCAATATCAGCATAACGCTGACAGGTACAGGTCCATGGGATTTCACATACAGCGATGGAACAACCCCTGTAAATATAGTAGGTCAGGTTACAAGTCCATTTACGGTAAGTGTTAGCCCTGCGGTAACAACAACTTATTCTGTAACAGCGGTAAGCGATGCAAATTGCACCGGTACAGACTTTGGAACCATAGCAACAGTAACAGTAAATGCACTGCCAACAGCAAGTGTAGGCGGAACGACAACTATTAATTCCGGAGAAAGCACTAATATCAGCATAACATTGACGGGCACTGCTCCGTGGGATTTCACCTATACAGATGGGACAACCCCTGAAAATATAATTAACCAGGTCATCAGCCCATATACAGTAAGTGTAAGCCCATTGGTAACAACAACTTATTCAGTAACTGCAGTAACCGATGCAAATTGTACAGGTACTGACTTTGGTACAACAGCTACAGTTACTGTAATTACTTTTCCGGAAAATCCCGGACCTGTTACAGCAAGTGATGATACTGTATGTGCCGGACAAACAGGAGTTACCTATGCAATTGATTCAGTTAACATGGCAACATCATATTCGTGGACAGTACCTGTTGGGGCTTCAATTGTTGGTACTGCTGATGATACATTGATTTCAGTTGATTATAGTCTATCTGCTGTTAGTGGTGATGTTACAGTAGTTGGTGTAAATGCAACTGGTAGCAGTGCAATACCAGGTACTTTTGCTGTAGTTGTAAATCCAGCTCCAGTAGCTACCTTAGCAAGTAGTGATCCAAATGATACTATATGTAACGGTGAAACTGTAACTTTTACTGCAGGAGGTGGAGATGTTTATGAATTCTTTATTGACGGAATAAGTGTTCAAGGTCCGGGAGCAATAAATACCTATATTACTAATTCCTTAAATGACGGAGAGACTATCACAGTTGAAGTACTTGATGCGATTACCGGATGTAGAGCAGTAAGTAGTGGAATTAACATTTCTGTTCCACCTGCATTAACAATTACCCCGACTTCAGATATTGCATTGTTATGTTTTGGTGACTCTAACGCTTCAGGAACCTTTACAGCCAGTGGTGGCACTGCTCCTTATCTGTTTACTGTGGACGTAAACACAGCAGGTGCAAGTATGGGTACAGCTACGGCGACAGATTTAAGTTTTACATTTGGTGGGGCTGGAGAAGTTAAAGTAGATGTTGTTGATAATAATGGTTGTACATCTACTTCCACAATAACGGTTACTGAACCTGCAAATCTTGTTATTAGTTCAACAAAAACAAATATAACCTGTTATGGAGAAGGTGATGGTACAATAGACCTTTCTGTTACCGGTGGTACAACAAATTATTCTTATGCATGGAGTCACGGACCAACTACAGAAGATGTTAATAATTTAACTGAAGACACATATACTGTAATAGTTACAGATGCTAATGGATGTACAATAAATAGCGCAATTGCAATATCTGAACCACCGGCATTAGTGATTAACCATGTAAATACAGATGTGACATGCAATAACACGAATGATGGAGAAATAAACATTACTGCAAGTGGTGGTGCAGGCCCATATACATATAGCTGGAGTAATGGTTCAACTTCTGAAGATTTGAGCCAACTAACTGCAGGGGACTATACAATAACAGTAACAGATGCAAATAACTGTACTTTAGACAGTACTTTTACTATTTATGAACCAGCAGCCTGGGATGTTTCAGTATTGGTTACAGATGTTACATGTTATGGTGAAAATAACGGACGGGTAGCAATTAGCGTCAGCGGAGGAATCCAGCCTTATAATTACTTGTGGTCTGATGGACAAACAGGACAGATTATTGATAGCTTATCTCCAACGGATTATTCAGTAACTATCACTGATGCAGCCGGGTGTAGTTGGGTTGAAATAATGACCATTTTTGAACCTCTTCCAATTTTATCTGAAATTGAAACTACGAATGCAAGTTGCCCTGGAGTTCCTGATGGAGATATCGTGCTGAACATTAGTGGAGGTACAGCACCATATACAGTATTGTGGTCGAATTCTGCAACAACAAAAGATTTAACAAACATAACTGATGGCACCTATACAGTTGAAATTACAGATGCAAACCTGTGCACAAAGATTGATTCAACTATTATTGATATTTTTGGTGAAAATTGTGTAACCGAGATACCAACTATCATAACTCCAAATGGAGATGGTAAGAATGATGTATGGCGAATTGAGAATATTCAACTTTACTCAAATGCAACAATTGAAGTTTATACACGATGGGGTAAATTAGTATACAGGTCAGATGATGGTAATAAGGATCCGTGGGATGGCACATTCAAAGGACAGGAGCTTCCGATGGACTCATATCACTATATTATTGACTTTGGAGATGGTTCAAAACCAATAGTTGGGAGTGTAACGATTGTCAGATAGTAGAAAATTTTGTAATATTGTTGCGTTTATGAGAAAAAGGCTTATTATACATATTGGATTTTTTGTACTTTTTTTTCATTCGATCAATGCTTTTGGCCAACAGTTACCAATTTATAGTCAGTACATGATGAATGGGTTTCTGTTGAATCCGGCATTAGCCGGGAATGACGGTTATACTTCAATTAACCTGACTGCCAGGGAGCAATGGCTTGGGATCAGCAGTGCTCCAAGAACACATGCTTTGAGTGTCCAAACCAGGTTGTTGAAGACAAGTTATATTTCTAAATCAACTTCAGTACGCAGGAAAATTACCCGTCCTTCACGAGAAGGCCGTGTTGGATTAGGTGGTTATGTTTTTAACGATAAGAATGGCATAATTGACAGAACCGGTTTTCAAATGACATACGCGTATCACATTCCAATGGATGATAAACAACTTTCATTTGGAATATCAGTTAACGCTTTTCAGTTCTCAATTGATGAAAACGAGATTGTTTTGTTTGATCAGGACGATCCCTATTTAATGGAATATGATAAGATAATATTTATTCCTGATGCAAATTTTGGTGTGTGTTTTCATACACCCGAACTATTTGTTGGTGTATCCGCTACACAATTGTTAAGGTCTGCATTAAAGCTAGGTAATCAGTCTTATACAAATTACCGACTATTGAGACACTATTATATAATGGGAGGATACAAATTTGATGTTACACCAGAGATTGTTATTCAACCATCAATTCTCATGAAATCATCTGATAGTTTTCGTAGTTTTCAGATTGACTTTAATGCCAGAGTCTTCTATAAAAATGATTATTGGGCAGGCTTATCTTATCGTACAAATGATGCTATGGTTATTATGGCTGGTGTTAAGGTTAGTCAGTATTATTTTGGATATGCCTTCGATTATTCTCTTTCTAACATAAGAAAGTATAGTTTTGGATCTCATGAGTTTATGATAGCTGTTAAACTCGGAGATAATGCAAGGAGATACCGCTGGTTAAATAGATATTAAATTGTTAAGAAGATACTAAAAAGTAAGGGAGAAAACAGTTTCATTATCAGGTTTAGAATAAGCAGTAATTGTTCCTCCATGTAATCTAAGAATCTGTCTTGATAAACTTAAACCAATACCTGATCCTTTTGGCTTAGTTGTAAAAAACGGGATGAATACTTTATCAAGTACATCCGGTAAAATTCCCGGCCCGTTATCAATAACCTGCATGGTTGGCCGGCCTCTTTTATTAAAGAAAGATTTTAGAATAATAATACTGTCAGGTTTTTTTTCAAGTGCATGAATAGAATTTTTTACCAGGTTTATAAGAACCTGCTCAATTAATTCTTCGTCAGCTGAAACCTGTAGATCATTGGGCTCAATCTGAATGCTAATAGTAATGTTAAATTTTTTAATTTCATCTCCCATCAGATGAATGATATTTTCGAATATATCTTTAGCATTTGTTATCTTAAAATTCGGCTTTGGAATTCTTGTTAAGTTTCTGTATGTATTAACAAAATGCAGTAGTCCTGTACTTCTTTTGTTTATTGTTTGCAAAGCTTTATGTAATTCTATAACAGTATCTTTGTCCATTTCACATTCATTATCTTTTTCCTCCTTTGCCCTGATATCTTTAAGCATAATATCAAGAGTTGAAGAGATAGATGCAATTGGTGTAATGGAATTCATTATTTCATGAGTGAGAACCCGGATTAATTTCTGCCATGCTTCAGTTTCCTGGTCTTCGAGAACATTCTGTATATTTTTAATTGTTACAAGAGTGATGAATTTATTTTTTAACTTAATCTCAGTCCCGAAAACTGCAAGTTGCAGCAGGTCATCTTCATCTTGTACTTTTATAAGGTAATGATGACCGGGTTTAAAATCTAATAATGTCCGTACAAGTTCCGGACTAAGATGTTCAAGACCTTTTATATTTTTCAGATCACTTATTTGGAAAAGCTTTTTAGCAGCCTTATTGATCATGTCAACAGTTCCATCTTTTAAATATGCAATAATACTCACGTCAGTATTTTGTACTACGTTTTGAAGATAATGAAAGTGTTCTTCTTTTTCTGACCTTATTGCCTGAAAATCTTGAATGACATCATTAAAGGCTTTGTTGAGCTGGTCAAAAGAAGCACCCATTCCTTCAACATTGAATGATCTTGTAAACTCTGAAAAACGAATAGATTCAAGAAAACTGGTAAGATGCCGGTTGGTTTTGTCAACAAATTGATAAAGTGAAAAAATCTGGTAAGCAGTAAATACCCCCAACAGGACAGCAGTAAGTATATGTTTATTCATTAATGTGAATAATAACAGAGAAATTGTTACAATAAGTAACAATATTCTTAATCCGGCATTGAGTCTGAAATTTTTAAATACCATGTTTTTCCATTCTTCTATAAAGGGAAGTGCGTGTTAATCCGAGTTCTTCAGCAGCTTGAGTAACATTTCCCCCATGTTTTTTCATTGCTTTAGTAATAATTACTTTTTCAACCTCTTCCAGGTTCATTGTATCAATTTCAATTTCTGATATCATTTTTTTCGGAGAAGAAAGAATGAAATTTTCTGATTGTAATATCTCGGAATCGCTTAAAATAATTGCTCTTTCAATTGCATGTTGTAGTTCCCTGACATTTCCGGGCCAGGAATACTGATTTAATGACTTCATTGCTGCAGAACTGATTCCTTTGAATGATTTTTTATATTTTTTTGTATTATGCTTAACAAAATGATTGGTTAATAATGAAATATCTCCGGTCCTTTCTCTTAAAGGAGGAAGATGAATTTCCACAGTATTAATTCTGTATAAAAGATCTTGTCGGAATGAATTATCGTCCAACATCTGGTGAATATCAGTATTGGTTGCGCATATCAACCTAACATCAATCAGTGTGGGATTATTGGAGCCAACACGGGTAACCTCTTTACGTTCAATTACTGTTAGAAGTTTTGTTTGAAGAGGCAGGGATAGATTTCCGATTTCATCAAGAAATAATGTCCCTCCGCTTGCAATTTCAAATCTCCCCGTTTTTTCTTTACTGGCATCTGTGAATGCTCCTTTTACATGGCCGAATAGCTCACTTTCAAATAAAGTTTCACTTATTGAACCAAGATCAACACTAACAAATATTTCATCTTTTCTTGCAGAATTCCTGTGTAAAGCCCTTGCAACAAGTTCTTTTCCTGTTCCGTTTTCGCCAAGGATTAGTATATTGGCATCAGTTGCAGCAACTTTGGAAATTGTAGTAAAAACTTCTTGCATCTCAGGTGATTTTCCTATAAACTCATGAAATGGCTGATCGAGTGTGGCACTGAATTCTTTCTGTTTTGTTTTCAGGTTAATGTTTTCACGTTGCGACTTATTTAATCTTATTGCAGATGAAACTGTTGCAAGTAGCTTTTCATTTTGCCATGGTTTTAAGACAAAATCTGTAGCACCTGCTTTTATTGCTTTAACTGCTTTTTCTGCATCTCCATAAGCAGTAATGAAAACAACAATAGCTGAAGGATCAATCTTCAGGATCTCAGCAAGCCAACTAAATCCTTCCTGACCACTTATTGCATCTTTTGTGAAGTTCATGTCAAGTAAAATAACATTATAATTCCCTGTTGTAATGTAGTCGGGGATCCTTGAAGGATCATTTAATGTATCAATAATTTCAACATGAGATTTTAAAAGAAGTTTTAACGCAAACAGGATGTCTTCGTTATCGTCAATAGCCAATACTCTTCCCTTTTTATTATTCATATAGCTTTTTTTTTAATGTATTACCATTATGATGTTTTAAAAGATAAAGATAAATTATTTTTAAAATGTTTGAGATAGAAAACAAATGATTTTTTGTAACTGTCCGATTTCGTACTCTATATGTTCCAAAATCGAACACATTTTGTATATATAGTAAATAGAAAAATTGCGTAACAGGCTAAATAATAGCGTTATATATGATTTGGCATGAAAAATGCACGTTATGAAGATAAATAATAATATTTCCCGGAATGGACAGAAAAATTGAAAAAAAGAACGGAATAAGCAAAAAGACAATTTGGATATCGGTATTCGTTATCATTGGAATTCTGGTTCTGTATAACATATTTTTTGGTGATAAAAGCAGTAAACTCAATGTTGATTTAGATAAAGTGAGTATTGAAGAGGTAAGAGAAGGTTTATTTAAAAACTATATTGCTGTTTCAGGTGTTGTGGAACCAATTAAAACAATTTATCTGGAAGCAACAGAGGGGGGAAGCAGGGTAGAAGAAATAATTATTGATGAGGGGAATATGGTTGAAGAGGGTGTTATTATTGTGAAACTTAGTAATACAAGTCTTATCCTTGAAATTTCTAATTATGAGGCATTAGTTTCAAGGACCTCTAATGAGTTAAGACAAGCCAGGTTATTGATGGAACAGCAGACCTTGAATTCAAAAAGCCAGTTACTTGAACTGCAAACTAATATACTTCAACAAAAACGGGCCTTTGAAAGAAATAAGATGCTATTTAATAACAAACATATTTCTGAAGAAGAATTTAAAATTTCGGAGGAGCAGTTTGATCTTTCAAAAAAGCGACTTGATTTGTTGCGTGAGAATCTACAAAAAGATTCAGTTTTCAGAGGTGTTCAGGTAAGTGCTCTTACTAACTCATTAGATAGAATGCAATCAAATCTTGAATTGGTGCAACAAAGGCTCGAAAGCCTGAATTACAGAGCCCCTGTATCGGGTGAGCTTGCCAGCCTTGATCTCGAAGTAGGTCAGGTTATTAGCAGAGGTGAACGTATTGGTCAGATCAATATTCTTGATTCATATAAGCTCAGAGTTGATATTGATGAATATTTTATCTCAAAAGTGTCCAGGGGTTTAACAGGCAGTTGTGATTTCTCAGGTACTTCATTCAAAGCAATAATCAGAAAGATATATCCGGAAGTTACAAACGGAAGATTTTATTCAGATATGGAATTTGTCGATGATATACCTGAAACAATAAGAATTGGACAAACAAGTCGTATCAGGCTTGAGCTTGGAAAACCTAAAACGGCTTTGTTAATTCCCCGTGGAGGATATTATCAGAGCACCGGGGGACAGTGGGTTTATGTTGTAGACCAGTCAGGGGATTTTGCTTATAAGAGAAAAATTTCTTTGGGAAGCCAGAATCCGCGATTTTATGAAGTCCTTTCAGGTCTTAAACCGGGAGAACAGGTTGTAACATCCGGGTATGATAATTTTGGTGATGCAGATAAACTTATTTTTAAATAAATATTAATATATATACATCTATAAACTAATTCAGAAAACTATGATCAAAACAGTTAACCTGACAAAAATTTTCAGAACAGATGAGGTTGAAACAACTGCTCTGAATAAAGTCCAAATGGAAATTTCAAATGGTGAATTTGTTGCCATAATGGGTCCTTCAGGATGCGGTAAATCAACATTATTAAATCTTATGGGTTTATTAGATAACCCAACTGACGGAGAACTCTATTTCGATGATGTTGAAGTGTCAAAATTCTCGGAAAAGAATCGTACAAATTTACGAAAAGGAAACATGGGTTTTGTGTTTCAGAGTTTTAATCTTATTGATGAACTTACCGTTTTTGAGAATGTTGAATTACCTTTACTTTATATGAAAGTGTCTTCTTCCGAAAGGAAAAAGAAGGTGGAAGCTGTACTCGAAAAAATGAAGATCAGTCACAGGAAGAAACATTTTCCACAGCAATTATCTGGTGGTCAGCAGCAAAGAGTAGCAATATCGCGTGCGGTTGTTGCCAACCCCAAACTTATACTTGCTGATGAACCAACAGGTAATCTTGACTCCGCTAATGGAGAAGAGGTGATGAACCTGCTTACAGATTTGAATAAGGAAGGGACAACCATTGTAATGGTTACTCACTCACCCAGTGATGCTGAGTATGCACATAGAATTATTCAACTGTTTGATGGACATATTGTAACCGAAAATATTAAACAAACATTGTAAGGATGGAATAGAGGGGAAGAATGCCTGCCTGACCGGACGGGCAGGGAATGCTGGAATACTGGAATAATGGAAAGAATTAAGAAGTTGAGGAGGGGAAAAGGTTATAGAGTTAAAGAGTTACCAGTTACCAGTAACCAGCAGCAAGGCAATTATATTATCGTAAAGAACAATGTTTTTTGATTTTTAATAAATACCTGTCAAATATGAGAGAATTATGTATTCCTATACCAGGTTTTAATTCAGATCAAAGTGCTGAAATAAAACTGAAAATCGGTAAAGAAGAAATTGGTTATGATTTTAGGGTTGTTTCTTTCCCATGGGATATTGAGGATGAATTGTCAGTTGAAAGAGATGAACTTTCGAAATCGTTGGCCAGGATTACCCGTTTGAAAACTGCTATAAATGATTACAGTCAGGAATGGGAGCTGATTCAAATTTTTAATCCTGCCGAAGATGCAAGTTTTATTCAGGTTCTATATAGAAAGAAAATGAATTAGGATTTGAAATATTTGCCAGTTTAGGAATTATTATTGAATGAATTTGTAATTTCAAAAATTCGTGAGGTTATTTATGCACCAAAAAAGACTTAGTATATTGATGATACTTGTGATAACCGGATTATTATTATGTTCTGGTTTATCAGCTCAATCCACTGTAAAGTCATGGACACTGAAGGAGTGTATTCAATATGCAATAGATAATAATATCCAGATAAAAAGACAGGAACTTCAAGGTAAAATCGCCGACAAAAATTATAATCAATCGAAGTTTGAATTATTGCCTAGTATGAATGCCGGGTTCGAGCATATATTTAGTTCCGGACGGTCATTAAACACAGAAATATATGAATGGGAAAACATGAAACTACAGCAAGGTAGCATGGGAATACGAAGTGAGGTGACAGTTTTTAATGGATTGCAAAACCTTAATTCAATAAAACAACAAAAATATAATCTAAAAAGTGCAATTGAAGACGTTGAAAAGATAAAAAATGATATTTCAATTTATATTGCAACTGCATATCTTCAAATTTTATTTGATCAGGAATTATTGAATGTAGCTGAGGATCAATTTGAAGTTACAATGATTCAGGTAGATAAGACTGAAACACTGATGAAAGTTGGAAGTGTTTCTAAAGGAACACTTCTTGAGATAAAGGCTCAGGCTGCAGGTGAAAAATTGATTATTATCCAAAGAAAAAACCAGCTTCGAATTTCAAAACTCACACTTGTGCAATTACTTGATCTGGAAAGTCTGGAAGGGTTTAGTATTGTTACTCCTGAAAACCTGACAATAGAAAACCAGCCAGTTGTAGTTTTAACCGATTCTGTTTTTAATTATGCCGTTATAAATATGCCAGAAGTAAAAAGTGCAGAGTATATGTTGCAAAGCCAGAAAAAAGCTCTGGCTGTTACACGTGGCAGGAGGAGTCCTGAACTTTATTTAAGCGGATTATATTATTCAAGGTATAACGAAAATGCAATAAACCCACTTGATCCAACTCTTAATTATTCTCTGGATGGTCAGTTAAAAGATAATCAATATAAGCAAATCACTCTTGGATTATCTATTCCGATCTTTAACAAGTTTAGGATACATAGAGATATTAGCATTGCAAAAGTTAATATGCTGGATGCACAATATAATTTAAAACAATCAAAACAAACTCTGTACAAGAATATACAGCAAGCTAATAGTGATGCAATTTCAGCACTTGAAAAATATTATTCTTCAATCGATGCTGTTGAATCAATGTTAGAAGCCTTCGAATATACAAGTGAAAAATTTGATGTTGGAATGGTTAGCTCAATCGATTACAATATTGCAAAAAATAATCTTTCTAAAACACAATCTGATTTGTTGCAGGCTAAGTATGAATATCTGCTGCGTCTTAAAATACTGGATTTCTACAACGGAGAGGAGATAAGCTTTTAGAAGATTGGAATGATGGAATAATGGAATGAAGAAATACTAACCGCAAAATTCGCAAAGAAGGTGCAAAGTTCGCATAAGAATATTTGTACTTTGCGTTATGACTTTTAACATATAACATATAACTCTTTGTAAGAGTCTTTCCAGCATCTAAAGATAACCATGTATTATCCTGAAGCACTATTTTTTAGATTTTATGTGATTGATTAACAGATGATTATTGTTTTCTTATTTTTGGATAATACGAAACAGAAAAGAAAATGATATTTTTTACGTTATATGTAAGATGAGTAAGTTAAGTAAGGTGAGTAAGGAAGAAGAAGAGAAGAGGAGGAATGAGGTGATGAGGAAATGAGGTGATGATGAAATGAGGTGATGAGGAAATGAGGTGAAGTTTTAACCGGATTTTATTGATTGAAAACGGATTTTGCGAGGAGTAAGGCGACGAAGCAATCTCCCAAAAATAACCTGAATGCAAAATAAATTGTCTATAATAAGCTTTATGAAAAGTCACGAAAGATTGTTTCTCCGCTGGTGGATTAAGCAAATCTGGATTGTTCCCGTAATAGTTATTTTACTGTTCTCTTGTGAAAAGGAGAGATTTTTTACCGGTGATTCCGGACGTCTGAACTTTTCATGTGATACTGTTATGTTTGATACTGTATTTACTACAATTGGTTCAACAACAAAACATTTCCAGATAATCAATCCTTATAACAAAGCTTTAAAAATATCAGAAATTTATCTGGCAGGTAAAGAAAGTTCTAACTTCAGATTAAATATTGATGGTGTGAAAGCTTTACAGCTTGAAAATATTGAACTACCCGCCGGTGACAGCCTTTATATTTTTGTTGAAGTTACTGTTGATCCTCAAAATCAGAATAGTCCTTTGGTAGTTAAAGATTCGGTTGTATTTATTACAAACGGCAATTTTCAGGATATTGATTTGATTGCCTGGGGACAAGATGTCCATCTGATAAATGGGGAAATTATTCAGACTCAGACATGGATAAATGATAAACCTTACCTGGTTTATAATAGCATGTTGATTGATAGCATGCAAATACTTATTCTGAATCCTGGTGTTAGGGTGCATTTCCATAGAAATTCGACAATGTATATCATGGGGAACCTTGAGATACATGGAACAGTAGAAGAACCGGTTATTTTTCAGGGTGACAGACTTGAAAGTGAATATGCTGAAATTCCGGGTCAGTGGGGTGGATTATACTTTCTGAATGGCAGTGTTGGAAATGTTATTGAATATCTGGAAATACGAAATGGAACAACAGGTTTGCATCTTGGTAATCTTTATTCTGAAAAAGAACCAGCCAATTTGACTATTTCAAATTCCATTATTACTCAAATGAATTTTGCCGGTATATCAGCTATTAATGCAAAAATCAATGCTTCCAATTGTGTAATCGCAAATTGTGGTTTTTATGGAATTGCGTTAACCACAGGAGGGGAGTATGAATTTAATCACTGTACCGTTTCAAATAATTGGAGATATTTTAACCGGTCAACACCAACTGTGCTAATTACAAATTATTATAATCTTAGTGATACAGCTCTTTTTACCGGTGAGTTAGAAATGGCTACTTTCGGGAATTGTATTATTTATGGTGACATGGAAACAGAAATTGGGTTTGATATGATTGAAGGTGTAGGTAGTTTCCAATATTATTTTGACCATTGTTTGATTAAAGTAGATGGCTCTAAAATAGATGTTTCTGATCCAATGAGTTATAATAATATATTCATTAATAATGCCCCGGGTTTTATAGCGGCTGACAGTATGAATTTTCAGCTAGATTCATGTGCTTTCGTTTTGGATAAAGGCTCTCAGGAAATAGGAATGCGTTTCCCGAATGATATTTTAGGAAATAGCAGAATAAATGATTCAGGTCCGGATATTGGTGCATATGAAAGATTAGAAGATCATTAATCAGCTTATGAGAATAGTAATTGAAATCATCTTGCTTTTTCTTCTATCTCTTTTCCATACTCAACCTGGGTATACACAGTTTGATAAAAAATCTAATGAAGAAATTTCGCGTATTTTGTTTTATAATGTTGAAAATTTGTTTCATCCGTTGAACGATTCTCTTACTGATGACGATGAATTTACTCCTGATGCAATCCGGCACTGGAGCTTTTACAGATACAGGCAAAAGCTTATTAAGATATATAAGACTATCACTGCTGCAGGAGGATGGCAAGGCTTTGATCTTGTAGGTTTATGCGAGATTGAAAACCAGCAGGTATTATCTGATCTTATAAAAAGTACTCCTCTTGTAAAACAAAATTACAGTTTTCTTCATAAGGATTCAGAGGATAGGCGGGGAATTGATGTTGCACTTTTATACCGGGAGGAATTTTTTTCCCCGGTTGATGTAAAGTTTTACAAGGTTTTATCCCCTGATGATACATTATTCAGAACTAGAGATATTTTATATACAAAAGGAATAATTTCAACAGACACATTGCATATATTTGTAAACCATTGGCCCTCAAGGTGGGGGGGGGTAATTAATACTCAGGTTTACCGCAATATTGCTGCTAAGATACTGCGCGAAGCGGTTGACTCAATTCTTAATGTATCTCCAGACGCAAAAGTGATTATCATGGGTGATTTTAATGATGAACCTGGTGATGCCAGTTTATCACGAATATTGCAGGCTAAGACAGATATTGATTCTATTGTTGATAATAGTCTTTGTAATTTGTCGGGGTTAGCAATGGGTGATCAGGAAGTGGGAACACTTAAATACAAAGGATTATGGGAAAATATGGATCAATTTATTGTGTCTGCGAGATTACTGAATAATAAAAATGGCTGGCATGCCGGTAAAAACGATGTTAATATCTTCTGTCCTGAGTTTTTGCTTGAGGATGAAAAAGATATTCCTGGTAGAAAGCCTTTTCGAACATACAGCGGTTACAGGTATGTGGAAGGATTCAGTGATCATTTACCTATTTGCCTCACCTTGCATAAAAATACTGATAACTAAGATTGTGTTTTGTTAATTGAGATTTGTCAGAATGTGGTTATATATTACCATTTTATTGAAATATAATAATAAAGTTGATGTTATTCTTTGACTTTCAGCCCCAGTTCTTTTCCTTTCTCAAGCATAAAACTATAAGCCGAATCATAATCATTTTGTACTTTCCCATCCATAATAGCTTCCTTAATAGCATTCTTTATAATACCTATTTCTTTACAGGGCATAAGTCCGAAGGTTTCCATAATAATATCCCCCGGAACAGGTGGCTGGAAGTTACGTATTGCATCTTTCTCTTCAGTTTCTTTTAACTTTTCCCTGACAATATCAAAATTCTTAAGATATATTTTTACTCGTTTTTCATTTTTTGATGTAATATCAGCTTCGCAGAGCATCATTAAATCGTCAATATCATCACCGGCATCAAATAATAAGCGACGTAATGCCGAGTCAGTTACCTCTTCATGAATTAAAGCAATTGGTCGCAAATGCAGCCTTACAAGCTTTGCTACATACTTCATCCTATGGTTAAGAGGTAATCTCAATCTCCTGAAAATACCTGGGATCATTTTCGCACCAAGAAAATCATGTCCATGAAAAGTCCAGCCGATTTTTGCATCAAACTTTTTCGTCCTGGGTTTCGCAATATCATGTAATATTGCTGCCCATCTGAGCCACAGATCATCTGATTTACTAGCAACATTATCCAAAACTCCCAGGGTGTGATAGAAATTATCTTTATGTTGTTTCCCGCTTACTTCTTCTACTCCTTTAAGATTATGTAATTCCTTAAGAATATATGGAAGAAGGCCTGTTTTGTCTAATAATCTGAATCCCGTTGATGGTGAGTCGGATAAAATAATTTTATTTAACTCGGAAATGATACGTTCGGGGGATACAATTTTTATTCTTTCTTTGTTTTTAGAGATAGACAGTAGTGTTTCTTTTGCTATACCGAATTTTAACCGGGTGGCAAAACGAATAGCACGCATCATACGTAAAGGATCATCAGAGAAGGTTTTGTCCGGCTCCATTGGTGTTCGTATGGTTTTGTCCATCAAGTCGTCCAGTCCGTTAAATGGATCGACAAACTTACCATAGGATTCTCCGTTAAGACTTATGGCCATTGCATTGATTGTAAAATCCCTTCTTTTCTGATCATCTTCAAGTGTGCCATTTTCAACATAAGGTTTTCTGGAATCATGCTGGTATGATTCTTTTCTGGCACCGACAAAATCAATTTCATGACTTTTATACCGGAACATTGCTGTTCCAAAATTTTTAAAAACGGCAACTTTTATTTTCGGGTCAATTTTTTTCGCTATTTTTTTCGCTATTTTAACACCGCTGCCAATTACAACAATATCTATATCTCTGTCGGAGGACATTCGATTCAATAGAAAATCCCTGACATATCCGCCAATAACATAAGTTTCAACTTTTTCATTTGTAACAACTTCAGATATTATTCTGAAAATGGGGTTATTAAGACATTTCTTCATATGTAGATATGACAATTAGAACTAAATACATGACAAAATTACAATTTATGCAATAGAAACAGAAGGTTTTTTCAATTTTGATTTATGGTATGCCTTTTGCTAAGAAATGTTATATCTTTGAAATTATTTATTAATCGTAAAATATGACTGTAATGGCTGAATTTTTGACAAAGGAAACATTTAAAAAAAAAGTTTTTAATTTTGAACAAAATAAAGAGTGGAAGTTTGAAGGGGATATTCCATGTATGATTGATTTTTATGCAGATTGGTGTCAACCATGCAAAATAGTTATTCCGATTCTTGAGGAGCTTGCTGAGGAATATAAAGACAAAATCAATATCTATAGGGTAGATACTGAGCAAGAACAAGAACTGGCTGGTATGTTTGGAATCAGAAGTATTCCTTCATTATTATTTGTCCCAAAAGATGGTCAACCACAAATGGCTGTGGGAGCTTTACCTAAAGATTCCTTCGAAAAAGCAATTAAAGATGTTCTGAAAGTGGAAAAGAATTAATTTAAAAGAATAGAAACTAAAATGAAAAAAGCCGCTCTTAAATGGATCGGTTTTTTTTATATCAATTTTTACATACATTTGTAATAATTATGGGGGTGCCTTAATATTTCAGGCTGAGATCAAACCCTTTGAACCTGATCCGGGTAGTGCCGGTGTAGGGAATAAACCCCCTTGACAGTATCAAATTAAAACTAACGTTACTATGAAACTTCCATGTATCGTTAATACACAAACAAAAATGATTAAATAATGGTTGCCTGACAGTATCCGGATTTTTCCACATGGAAGTTCACGAGCGGGATTGCGCCATGGGTTCTTGCGGGAGCGAGTAACAAATACCACAGAACATGCAAAAAGGCAGAAAATAATAAGTAACCCTGTCATTAACATAAAAAATTTAAACGGATGAAAAGAGTAATGCTATTATTGGTATTCTTCTGTTCTTCGTTTGTAGTTTTCGGGCAATTTCAGGTGAGTGGAATTGTAGAAGATACAAATGGAACTTCTTTAACCGGGGCTAATGTTATTCTGGAAGGTACTTATCTGGGTACTTCAACCGGTCTGTCCGGGAAATTTGTTCTTAGCAATGTGAATAATGGAAGCTATACTTTAAAAGTTTCATATATGGGTTATGAAACAAAGAGGGAGGAAATTAATGTACAGAAAGAATTGCAAGTAAAAATCGTACTGGAGAAGTCAGCTTATTTGGCAGATGAGGTTATTATCTCAACAATCAGGGCAAGTGAAACTATGCCTGTTGCATCAACTACTGTATCTAAAAGCGAAATCAGGGAAAAAGATTTTGTACAGGATGTCCCATACCTGTTAAGATTAACTCCTTCACTTGTTACTTCTTCTGATGCCGGGACCGGTGTGGGTTATACAAGTTTCAGGATCAGAGGAACTGACCTTACAAGAATAAATATTACCGTTAACGGAATACCTCTAAATAATTCTGAATCGCATGGTGTTTGGTGGGTTGATTTACCTGATTTTTCATCTTCGGTTGACAATATTCAGATACAGCGTGGAGTAGGTACATCAACGAATGGAGCAGGTGCTTTTGGAGCAACCGTAAATTTGAAAACATTTACGTTTTCAAAGAAGCCATTTGTTGAGATAAATTCAATTGCAGGTTCGTTCAATACTTTAAAAAATAATATAAAAATTGGCTCAGGTCTTATTGATAATAAATTTTCTTTTGAAGCCAGGATGTCGAAGATCAGTTCTGATGGCTATATTGATAGGGCCACAGCTGATTTGAAATCTTTTGCATTGTCAGGGGCATATTTTGGGGAGAGAGATATGATAAGGGTAAATATCATGTCGGGTAAAGAAGAAACTTTTCAGGCCTGGGATGGAGTGCCTTCAATTATTCTGGGTCATAACCGTACTTATAACGGTATGGGTCAGTATTCGGATGAAATGGGAAATACAAAATACTATGATAATGAAACAGACAATTACTGGCAGGATCATTTTCAATTATTGTATTCAAGAGAGATTAAACAGGATATTTATCTGAATCTTTGCTTGCATTATTCTGGTGGAAAAGGATATTATGAACAATATAAGGAAGACGAGGACTATTCTGATTACCAGATGGATAATATACTGATAGGTTCAGACCTAATTGAAGAAACAGATCTTATTCGCAGAAAATGGCTTGATAATGATTTTTATGGAGTTACATATTCGTTAAAATACAAAAAAGATAAATGGGATGCATCCATAGGAGGGGCATGGAACAAATATATCGGAGATCATTTCGGAAAAATTATCTGGGCAAGGTATGCAGGTGATTCAGAATTAAATCATGAATGGTATAATAATGATGCTACCAAGGCGGATATCAATCTCTATGGTAAAATAAATTACTATCTCTCTACTAAGCTTAACCTCTATGCAGATATACAAACAAGGTATATTGATTATATAATTGATGGGATTGATGACGATTTACGAAATATTACACAAAAGCATACTTATACCTTTTTTAATCCTAAACTGGGGACATTTTTAAAGCTAAATAAAAACCAGTCAGCCTACTTTTCTTTTGGCATTGCACATAGTGAACCTAACAGGCATAATTTCGTTGATGCTGACCCTGCAGGACCAGTTCCTATTCCTGAAATGTTAAAGGATTATGAGTTAGGATATAATATAAAATTGTCTGATTTCCGCTTCGCAGGGAATATTTACTTTATGGATTATGATGATCAACTTGTGCTTACGGGAGAAATTAACGATGTCGGTTCTCCGGTTATGACTAATGTTGAAAAAAGTTACAGGGTAGGTATTGAACTTCAGACAGCAATTCAAATAGCGGAGAAAATAGAATGGGAAATGAATGCTACTTTAAGCCGTAATAAAATAATGAATTTTACAGAACATGTTGATAATTGGGATACCTGGAGCCAGGTTTCTACAAATCTTGGTGAGACAGATATTTCCTTTTCGCCTGCAATTATTATAGGAAGTAATTTCCGGTTTAACATGTTTGAAAATTTTAAGATCAGAATATTTTCAAAATACGTTGGTAAACAATATATAGATAACACATCAGGCGAAAGCCGGATTCTTAATCCCTGGTTTGTTAATGATATTAATTTTCAATATTCATTTAGCCAAAAATGGGTTGATCAGATTAGTATTAAGCTTCAAATTAATAATCTGTTCAATGAGGAATATGAAACAAATGCATGGGTTTACCGATATATTATAGATGGAGAAGACAAAATAATGGATGGATATTTTCCACAGGCTTCAAGGAATTTTCTTGTAGGTCTTAATTTTCGGTTCTAAAAAAGAAATGTAAATAATCAGTCGGCAGTCCACGGTCCACAATGAGCAATGGATGAGCATCTTAACTTCTCAACTCCTAAACTTATAAACTTTTTATCCTGAGCGAAAACACTGAGTAGTTACAAAAACTGAATAGTGATGAAAAAAATAAAATTATTTCTAAATTTTTGTAACAAAATATTTTTGTTTACGTTTACTTAAATGAAGACTGAGAGTAATAGGGCAAATTTCTCGGTTAAGAATTAAAACAAGTGAAATTTGTGGTTTTTAGGTTAAATTTTTAGGGTTGAAAGACCGGGATATAAATCCCGGTTTTTTCTTTTAAATTTGTTTGGTTTTAAAAAAGGTAAAAAAGGGCTAATGGCTGGTTATATTGATTAAATAAAAGAAAAATGAAAAAAGGAAAAATAATTGAATTTATAAGAAGGATAGAACTCTTTAAGGGATTAGAAGAAAGCGATCTGCAACAGCTGGCAGAGAATATTGAAGAGAAATCATATTCTGAAGGGTCTTTTTTATTCATGGAAAATGAACCCCGTGAAAATATTTACATTATTTACACAGGTGAAGTTAAGTTATGCAAAACAACTGTAGCAGGAATTAAGAAGGAGTTAGCCTTTTTTAGTGCCGGTGATTTTCTGGGTGAAGGTTCATTGAATGATAATTCTCCGCACTCAACCTCGGCACGTGTAATTATGCCTGCTGATGTTTTATGCATTAAAAAAGAATTCTTTAAGAAGTATGGAGAAACATCAATTAAGGTATTCTCAAATATTGCCAGAGTTATTTCAAGAAGAATGCGACATGCTAATAACAGGTTGATTAACAGGGCAGCTCAGTATGAGTCCGGTAAAACCCGGCTTGAACATGACTTATTAGGTGAACGGGAAGTGCCATATGAATATTTGTATGGTATACAAACACTTCGTGCGGTGGAAAATTTTAATATTAGTGGGATATTGCTAAATTTCTTTCCTGACTTGATAGAATCTTTAGCACAGGTGAAATTAGCAGCTGCACATGCAAATCACGAGCTTAAACTACTTGAAGATAAGAAATATAGGGCAATAGTTCAGGCATGTAAAGAGATTGCCAGGGGGAAATTTCATAACCATTTTATTGTTGATATGATTCAGGGTGGAGCAGGAACATCCACAAATATGAATGCGAATGAAGTAATAGCAAACCGGGCACTTGAAATTATGGGTTACGAAAAAGGGCAATATGAATATTGTCATCCTAATACCCATATTAATTTATCGCAATCAACGAATGATGCATATCCTACTGCCATAAAAATAGCCTTGATAAAAAGCAATAAAGCTTTGATTGTTGTATTAAAGGAATTGATAAAAGCATTCCGGTATAAAGCACGTGAATTCGAGCTTGTAATAAAAATGGGACGTACACAGCTACAGGATGCAGTTCCTATGACTCTTGGGCAAGAGTTTGAAGCATATGCGGTAACATTGGATGAAGAAATTCAAAGACTTGAGGAAAATGCTAATTTATTTCTGGAAGTAAATATGGGAGGGACAGCCATCGGAACAGGTATAAACGCCAAACCTGGTTATTCTGATAAAGTAATAAGCCATTTAAGAAAGATAACAGGGCTGAAGGTGAAAAACGCAAAAAACCTTGTTGAAGCCACTCAGGATACCGGGGCATTCGTTATGTATTCCTCTGCAATAAAAAGGTTAGCAATAAAACTATCAAAGATATCTAATGATCTTCGTCTCCTCTCTTCAGGTCCCAGAGCAGGACTTAATGAGATTAACCTTCCTCCAATGCAACCCGGATCATCAATAATGCCGGGGAAAGTAAATCCTGTAATCCCAGAGGTTGTTAATCAGATTGCTTTCAAGGTTATTGGGAATGACATTACCGTAACATTGGCAGCTGAGGCAGGTCAACTGGAGCTGAATGTTATGGAGCCTGTTATTGTTCAAAGCATTTTTGAATCAATAGAAATGCTTAAAAATGGGATGTCAACGTTAAGAAGCAGGTGTATCGAAGGAATAACTGCTAACCCTGATAATTGTCGTAGCATGGTTGAAAATAGTATTGGTTTGGTTACTGCTTTAAACCCGGTTCTCGGGTATGAAACATGTACGAAGTTAGCTAAGGAAGCGCTTGAAAGAAATATTGGTGTATACGACCTGGTGATTGAGAAAAAACTACTAACAATGGAGAAACTTAATGAACTGCTTAAGCCGGAAAATATGATTAATCCTCAAAGGAAGGAGTAGTTCGCTTCTTTCACTCCTCTTCCTTTTCCATTTCATCAAGTATCTTTTCTACTTCCCGTTCAGTCTTATGGAGTTTTTCACGGCAAAGCTTAATGAGTTGTGATACCCTTTTTATCTGGAAGGATAATACATCAACATCAAGTTCTTCATTTTCCATTTTCTCAAGGATGGTTTCAATCTCGGTAATAGCATCTTGATACGAGAATTCCTCTTTTTTCTTCATGTTGAATTATTTTTTCTCTGTTGGTAATGTGAAAGTAAAAATGTTACCTTTTCCCTGTTTGCTTTCTGTAAATATTTTTCCATTGTTCTTCTCAACAAACTTTCTAACAACTGTAAGAGCTAATCCTGCTCCTGTTTTAGTAATACTTTTTTCGTCGAAAGTTACATGGTTTGATCCTGTGAGTTCAGCTATCTCTTCCCTGGTAATTCCTTTTCCTTCATCTGAAACACTTATGTATATATTTTCGCTTTCCTGTTTTGCATTTACTTCAATTGTGCCATTTGCAGGGGTATGTCTAATTGCATTACTAAGCAGATTTTTTATTATAGTAATAACCAGGGTTTCATCTGCATATGGGTATAGAGTACCTTCTATATTAGTAGTGATGTTGATATTCTTCTTATCTGCCTGTATCATAAGAATGTTTATAATATTATCAATGGTTTTTGCAATACTGAATAATTCAGGCTGATAATAAATTTTATTTCTTATAGCTCTTGACCATTGTAACATATTTTCGAGCAAGTTGAAAAGCTCTTTGGATGATTTATATATTATGCCGCTGTAATTTCTTATTATTTCTCTGTCATTTGTCTCTGCTTCTTCTGATAATAATTCAGTAAATCCAAGTAGTGAATTAAATGGTGTGATCAGATCATGAGAAATAACGGTAAGAAAATTATTCTTTGTTGTATTTATTTGCCGGTGCTCTAATTCCGATTTTGTTATTTTTGAATATGTGCGTTTTAAACGCTTGTTGGTATTTATTATGACAAGTTGGGTTTTCTTATTTATTTTTAGGTTAAAATATCCGGCGGATATTCCAATTAACATAATAATAATAAAACCGATTTGATAATTTCTGAATGTTGCTCGTTTTTCAACTTTCAATAGTTCAATTTCCATGTTTTTATACAGTGACTTTAGCTCATTCTCTTTCAGACGGGTATCATACCTGACCCTGTGATTTTCAATTCTTTTACTGTTCATATCTGAATAGATAGAATCCTTTAAATGAGTATATTGTGCATGGTACTCATATGCTTCCTGATATTTTCTGTTTTTATCAGAGTATTGTGCCATTAGAAGGTAAATATCTCTGATATCTTCATCGTTATTTTCATTTTTAGAATAATTCAAGGCATTCTGAAGATGATATATCGCTATATCGTAATTGCCAATTTTTGAATATATTTTACTAATAGTTTGTTCGATTATGGAGAGTTCACTTTCGCTACCTCCTGAGCGAATTCCCAAATCTATTCCTTCCTGCAATGTTTCGAGTGCCGGTGAAATTTTATCCATTGCAAAATATGCATCTCCAAGTTGCCACAGTATTTGTATCTCACCTTTAATATTGCTGCAATTTTTGTAATATTCCAATGCTTTTTTGTTCAGGTCAACTGCCTTATTAAAATGAGCAAGACGGAAATGAAAATCTGCAAGGTTGTGATAACCAACTGCGATATTTTGATTATCACCAATTTTTATACTGACATTTAAGGATTTATTGAAGTAATTCAAACTTTTATCATAGTTTGAGAGGTGAAAGTTAGTTAAACCGAGATTATGATATGAAGAAGCGAGACCCTCCGGATAATTTATGATTTCTCTGATTTTCATTGCTTCAAAAAAGCAGTCTTTTGCTTCTTTATATTTCTCATCCTGCGAATAGATAATACCCAATCTGTTTATTGCATCTGCAATTCTTTTCTGATCGCCGAGGTTAACAGCGATTTTTTTCGCTTCTGTGACATAATCAACGCTTTGTTGATAAGAAATATTCTGAGAAAGAGAAGAAAGTTTTATTAGAATGTCAATTTTTTCAGTGTCATTAGCGAAAGTTAGATTCATATTCAGGCTGTCAATTATTCTTGTCTGGGCAAAAGAGGAGCCTAATTGCAATAATACCAGGAAAGCCGGTAATATGATCAACTTATGTTTCATGTGTTTAAGATTTATTTTTATTGGGAACAGTAAATTTAAAAGTTGCTCCTGTTCCCGGTGTGCTTTCAGCCCATATTTTACCTCCCATTATCTCAACAAATTCTTTGCATAGTATAAGGCCAAGTCCGGTGCCTTCCTCATTATTGGTTCCTTTTGTTGAAAATGAATGCTTAATATGAAATAAATTATCCAGGTTAGTTTTTGACACTCCAATTCCGTTATCCACTATTGAAAATTCAATAAAGCCGTTTTTTACTAATGTTGAAATTTCAATTTTCTCTCCGTTTTTGGAGTATTTTATAGCATTATGAATAAGATTCCTTAATATGGTCAATAGTAGATTTTGATCACAATATACTTTGTGATTTTTCTTAATATGAGAAATCAATTTAATCTTCTTTTCCCTTGCTGCGATGCTGAGTACTGCTATAACGGTATTTACCGGGTCATTAACATCAAGATATTCGGGTCTGTTGTCAAGCTTCCCTGTCTGGGCCTTGGTCCATTGAAGGAGATTATTTAACAGGTTATACAAATTTTTTGCAGATGTATTTATAAGTTGACTGTATTTAATAACCTCTTCTTTTTTCAATTCTTCATTTTGATTATTTAGCATTTCAGCAAGAGTAAAAAGAGCATGAAAGGGATTGATCAGGTCATGTGCGATAATTGAAAAAAACCTATCCATGCTTTCATTAGTATCCTTCAGCTGGATCTCTGATTTTTTCAGCTTCTTGCTGGAATAGAAGAGTTCAACATTCTTCTTTTTAACAGACTGTAAATTTTTCTTCCTGAGGAAATAACTCCTAATTACCAACAAAACAAGGAATATGATGAGTAATAAGGATATAGCCAGGTAAATGATCCTGTTTTTCTGTTTTATCAAATTAAGATTCCTGAGTTCTTCATTTCTTTTCATGAGTTCAATCTCTCTGTCTTTCAATTCCGACTCAAGACTTACCTGCATTTCAGCAAATCGTCTGCTGGTTTGTTCGGAAAAAATACTGTCCTCTGTTTCTGAAAAAAGTTGGCTGTATTTATAAGCTTCACTGAAATTCTCTTTTTCCTTATAGTAATTAGCAATAAGCTCATAGCAATATGATTGAATGTCACGGTAACCGATTTTCTTACTGATTTTAAGACATTCGCTAAGATATTTATTAGCATTTTCAAGATCTCCCATTTTTAAATATACATCACCCAGGTTAAGTTTTGAAACAGCAATACCTGTTGATAGATTTATTTCTTCCTGAATCTCAAGAGCCCGGTTATAATATGGTAATGCTTCACTGTATTTTTTATTATCATTGTAAATTTCCCCAATATTATTCAGTGTATAGCTAAGACTGATTTTGTCATTGAGATCTTCCAACAGATTAAGATTCATGAAATAATAGTTTAAAGCTTTTGAGTATTTTTTCAATTCATGATAATATGTGCCCAGATTATTGTAATTGGTAGCAATGTCACCTATATTATTGATTTTACTGTTAATAACATATGCTTTTTGAGTGTATTCTATTGCTACATCATAGTCATTGAATTCTGATGCAATAATTCCAAGATTATTATAACAACCTGCAATACCGGCACTATCTCCGATTTTTTCTCTTATATCAAGGGCTTCGAGATAACGCTCCATTGCTGTAGTATAATTCGAAGTGACCCAATGAATATTTCCTATTTTATTCAATGCGTCCGCCTCTGTTTTTTTATTATTTATTTTTCTGCTTTCAAGAAGTGCACTATCTGCATAATCTGCACTCTTTTTTAGTGAGATATCAAAATACAATTCAGATAATTCGATCATGTAATTGATCCTGGTAATATTATCTACAAGCGCTAATTGATTTTCAAGACTATCAATAATTTGTTCCTGGGCTTTTAAATGATATGATAGAACACCAATCTGCAGGATGATAAGAAATAGGAGAGTAACGATTCTGTGTTTATGTGATGCTGCCATTTATTTATTTAAAACTACGAAGTTGTTAAATTTTATACGAGTATTATCTGATATAGTTTTATTTTTTTCTTTCCTGTATTACTTTTTCAACTTTGCTGCTTACTTCATCTTTTTTAAACTTTGTGGTTATCAAATCTCCTAGGGATAAACCGGAACCATTTTTAATTATTGTGCCATTGTGATAAGTAAGTGTATATCCCCGTTCTAATACCTTTTTCGGGTCCATGTAATTGATGGTTTTTAAGGCAATATGCAAGTAATGTTTTTTTTCGATGATAAATTTCCCGGAAAATGATTTTAAGGCAGATTGAGAATATTTAAGAAAATCCTTTTTTATCTGTAGGAACCTGTTAGTCCTTTTTTCAAAACTGTAAGATAACCGTGCGAGGTTCTTGCTATTTATTACCAGAACATTGTTCCCGATGCGGACTAATTTGCGACTCAGATCAGCAATCTGTTCCTGTTTATTTTGGAGACAATCATTAACCAGTGAAATTACCGTTGTCTGAACCTCTTCGAGATACTGATCAAGTGAATTTGTTTGTTTAATAATGAACCCGGCAACGGCAGTAGGGGTTTTTAGTTTTGTATGAGCTGCAAGATCAGCAATGGAAATATCTTGTTCATGCCCGATACCTGTTAGAACAGGTATCGGGAATTGTGTAATATGGTATGCAAGGTTATAGTTGTCAAAACAGCTTAGATCTGATTTTGATCCACCTCCCCGGATGATTACCACTATATCGAAAAAGTTTATGTGAAGGTATATTTTGTCTAAGGCCTTAATATTAGATTGTATTGCTTCATCACCCTGCATAATTGCCGGGAAAAGCTTAACATAATATTTGAAGCCATAAGAATTTGACAATAGTTGGTTCATAAAATCCTTGTAGCCTGCCGCAGTTTCAGAGGAAATCAGGGCAATTCTTTGAGGAGCAATGGGGAATGTGATTTGTTTATTCATTTCAAGTACACCATCTTTCTCCAGTTGCCTCAGGGCTTCCTGTCTTTTCCTTTCCATATCTCCCAAAGTATAGCCGGGATCAATATCCAGAATATTTAAACTTAAACCATATTGCTCATGAAAAGTAACTTTTGCTTTTACAAGTATCTTAATCCCTTTGTCAAGTGAAATGCCTGATGCTGTTTCGAAATATGGTTTAAGCATTCTGAAAGTATATGACCAGATAGTTGCTCTCGCACGGGCAATAATTTTATCCTGGTCAGGATCTTTCTCTATTAATTCAAGGTAGCAGTGTCCTGAATTATTGATTTTTAACTCGCTTATTTCAGCTATTATCCAATATGAATCAGTAAAGGTTTGTTCTATTGAATTCCTGATTCTTTTGTTTAAATCGAAAAGAGTTGATTTTTCTTCCATCTTCTACTTTACCAACTTATTAACATAACAATATTTGCCTGAAAGCACTTTTATTATATATATTCCTTGAGACAAATCGCCAAGATTATCGATTGTTAGCTCAAATTCTCCACCTGGCATGTTTATATATCTTTTTTGTTTTATCATTTTTCCCTGGATATCGTAAAGTTCAATAAAAATATCCTCAGGTGCAATCTGAATTAATAGAAGAGATATCTTGTCAAGAAATGGATTTGGATAAATACCTTTAATGCGGATAGTTGAGTATGGCAGGTCGGCTCCGATTTGTGATAAAGCATTAGCAAAATTTGGCAACCCATAACCTATAAGAGTATCCGGGTTCTGATATTGACTACTACTCTTTTTTATCATTTCAATAATATCAATATTACTCAGTTGGTCATTAGCCTGCCAGAGACATGCGGCGAGGCCGGAAATTACCGGAGCAGAACAGGATGTGCCGTTACATCCTATCAAACCACCCAAACCCTGTGCAACAGTTCCAACACCCTGGGCAGCAATATCAGGTTTTATTCTACCATCATATGATGGACCTACTGAACTAAAAGAAGCAAGAATACCAGATGTATCAACTGCACCAACTGCAAGTATGTCGTCAGCATCAGCTGGACTGGTAATATATTTCCATAACTTATTTCCTTCATTACCTGCACTTACTACAACGAGAATGCCTTTTGAAGCAGCCATAACTGCTCCCTTTGAGATACGTGTTGTTTTTCCATCCATCTCTTTATACGTGTAGTTTTGCAATGTGTCATCGAAGGTTGAATATCCCAGTGAAGTATTTATTATATCAACTCCTGCACTATCTGCAAACTCTGCAGCAGAAATCCAGTTTTCTTCTTCAATCCGGTACTCAGATCCGGTGTCTTCTGACCTTAATAACCAATAATCTGCCCCTGGTGCCGAGCCTGTTAATTCGTTGGGCACGTTGCCACCAAGGATTGACAGAATTACCATTCCATGTGAGTGTGCATCAAGCACCCAATTATCACCGTCAACAAAATCGCGCTGCCCTAAAATTTGATTATTTATCCATAAACTATCGAATGCCGGTAAAATATCTGCATCAATAAAACCGGCATCAATTACAGCAATTTGTTTGCCTTCACCCCTAAATCCGTATTCATGTAAAATATGACCATTGAGCATTGTTAACTGATTATTTTGTGTTGTTTGTTTTGCTATATCAACACAGAACTCAGAAGTAAATTTATTCCTTAGTGATTTTTTTTGTACAGATGGTTTTACAAGTGAAACTGAATCGACAAAAGTAATCTTACAAATGGTGTCAAGTAAAATGGTGTCATTTGTTTCTATTAGCACTGAATTAAACCATTTTGATTTATTGATAATCCTGAGTCCCAGTGATTTTAAGCTGTCAGTATAATATGGGCTAACAGGCAGGTCAGACTCAGTAATAGCTATATTTTGCTTTATTCTTCTCTGGATAGCTCTTTGTGAAAGGAAATCTTCAGGTTTTTCAATCGAATATGGGTTCCTGTTTTTATCGACAAAATCAATACGGTATTTAGCAAAATTTTGGGCTGTAGTAACCGGATGAAAAAATAGAACTAAAATTAGTCCGGTTAAAAGTTGCTTTAGGATTATGCGGGCATAGTTATGCATTTTTCACTCATATTCATTTAATTCGTCATTATCAAGAACTTCTCCATAATGGTATTTAATAGTTGATTTTATTTCTCCTTTCTCATCATAATAAAGCCACTTTCCATGTCTGTTATCTTTCCGGTAGATACCTTTTACTTTCAAATCCCCATTATTGTAAAAAGCTTCGTAATCACCATCTAATTTATTATTAACATATGTTGACCTTATAATGGTTTTTTCGTTTAGATAATAACGGGCCCATTTACCCTGCTTGATTCCGTTTTTCCAATGAATTTCTTCGGTAATTTTCCCATTTTCATAATACTTGTAGGATACTCCGTCTTTTTCTCCGTTTATGTAGTTCTCTATGGATGACAGATAACCTCCATAGTAAGAAAAGTATTGCCATTGTCCCTCTTTTTTCATACCAATAAATGTTCCTTCTGCCGCTTTCTTTGCATTTTGATAGAATAGTGTTGTCTTAACAGTTCTCCCATCTTCTTTGTAATTCATGATGGCTTTAATTTTGTTTCCCGGGAAGAACCTCTTAAATTCTCCAACTGGTTTGTCATTTTTAAAATGTCCATCATACTCCATATTTCCATTGTCATAATATTTTTTCCAATGTCCTTGTTTTAATCCGTTATCATCAATATAGTTTATCAAAGTGTCACTACTTTTATTTTCCTGGGCAAATAAAACAGGGCAAATAGTTACAAGTAACATATAAACCAGTAGCTGTTTTTTTCTGTTTTCAGAAAAACATTTAACGAATTTTGACTTACCAATTTTCATAGTAAAAAGTTCAAGGTTGCTATGGGTGATATAGAAATGTAAAGTTAAAAAAAAAAGCCCCGAATTCGGAGCTTTTTTATATCATTGTAAAACAATTATTTACTTAACCTCTTCAAAATCAACATCTGTTACTTCGTCACCTCCTTTAGAACTATCCTCTTTTTTTGAAGATCCCGGGTCTTGTGCGGCACCCGGATCTGCTCCTGCATCTTGCTCTTGGCTTGCTTTATACATCTCTTCTGAAGCAGCCTGCCATTTTGAATTTAAATCTTCCATTGCTTTATTAATAGCATCCGGATCCTGGTTTTTATGTGCTTCCTTAAGTACTTTTAAAGAATCTTCAATAGGACCTTTCTTATCAGCAGGAAGCTTATCTCCAAATTCTTTCAATTGCTTTTCTGTTTGAAAGATCAGACTGTCTGCAGCATTGATTTTATCAGTTTTATCTTTAATTTCCTTATCACTGTCTGCATTTGCCTGTGCTTCTTCTTTCATTCTAGTGATCTCCTCATCTGTAAGTCCGGAGGAAGCTTCGATACGGATTCTTTGTTCTTTTCCTGTCCCTTTATCTTTGGCTGATACATTTAGTATTCCATTTGCATCAATGTCAAAAGTTACTTCTATTTGAGGCACACCTCTTGGTGCAGGTGGTATTCCGTCAAGGTGAAATTTTCCTATGGTTTTGTTTCCCGATGCAATTGGCCTTTCTCCCTGCAGAACATGAATTTCTACCGAGGGTTGATTATTGGCAGCTGTAGTAAATGTTTCGGTTTTCTTTGTAGGTATTGTTGTATTAGATTCAATAAGGCGTGTCATAACACTTCCCATTGTTTCAATACCCAGTGAAAGTGGAGTGACATCAAGAAGCAGTACATCTTTTACTTCACCTGTCAGGACTCCTCCCTGTATCGCAGCTCCAACAGCAACTACCTCATCGGCATTAACACCTTTACTTGGATTTCTCCCGAACATTTCCTTAACTGTTTCTTGTATTGCCGGCATACGGGTTGATCCGCCAACCAGTAATACCTCATCAATATCTGATGCCTTTAAACCAGCATCTTTTAGCGCTTTTAAGCATGGAGCTTTAACCTGTTGGGTTAGTTTGTCTGTCAACTGCTCGAATTTCGATCTTGATAGTTTCTTAACCAGGTGTTTTGGTACACCGTCAACCGGCATTATATATGGAAGATTTATCTCTGTGTTGGTAGAGCTTGAAAGTTCAATTTTTGCCTTTTCGGCAGCCTCTTTAAGTCTTTGAACTGCCATTGGGTCTTTCTTGAGATCAACCCCTTCGTCTTTCTTAAATTCCTCTGCCAGCCAGTTGATAATAATATCATCAAAATCGTCACCACCAAGGTGAGTGTCACCATTGGTCGACTTAACTTCAAATACTCCGTCACCTAACTCAAGGATAGAGATATCGAATGTTCCTCCACCGAGGTCAAAAACAGCAATTTTTAAATCACTTGTCTTTTTATCAAGACCATATGCAAGTGAAGCTGCAGTAGGTTCATTGATTATTCTTTTTACATTGAAACCGGCAATCTCACCGGCTTCTTTTGTTGCCTGCCTTTGCGAATCACTAAAATATGCAGGAACAGTGATTACAGCATCCGTAACTTCTTCCCCGATATAATCTTCTGCAGTCTTTTTCATTTTTTGTAAAACCATAGCAGATAACTCCTGAGGTGAGTAGTTGCGATCGTCAATTTTAACTCTCGGAGTGTTATTATCACCTTTTATTACCTCGTATGGCATTCTTGCTATATCTTTCTGAAGCTTATCATATTTTTCGCCCATAAACCGTTTTATTGAAGAAACAGTCTTTTGCGGGTTTGTAATAGCTTGACGTTTAGCAGGATCTCCAACTTTTCTTTCACCATTTTCGACAAAAGCGATTACTGAAGGAGTAGTTCTTTTCCCCTCACTGTTAGGTATAACAACAGGTTCGTTGCCTTCCATTACAGCAACACATGAGTTTGTGGTTCCAAGATCAATTCCAATTATTTTTCCCATAATTTATATCTATTTTATTATTTGAGAATATTTTATTATCTATTTGCTTGTCAACATTGTTCAATCATTGTGCCATAAATAAACTCTGACATATTTTCGTCAATCTTGTCATCTGGGTTTATTCCAAATAGGATATTTTCCATTTTGATGACAAAAAGGCAGAGCGATAAGCTAATGTTAAGGATTTGTGTTTTAACTACAGGCACTTCAAACTTTAGACACTTTAGGCACTTTTTCATTCAGCCATTTCTTTTGTATATTGACGCATCTAAAATTGATGGAAATGGATATTATATACGAGGATAATCATTTGATTGCAGTAAACAAAAAAGTGTCCGAACTTGTTCAGGGTGATAAAACAGGGGATGTTTCACTTGATGCTAAGCTTAAGGAATTTCTAAAAAAGAAATACAATAAACCGGGCAATGTATTTCTTGGAGTGGTTCACCGTCTCGACAGGCCGGTTACCGGAGTGGTTGTTTATGCTAAGACAAGCAAAGCATTAAGCAGGATGAATCAAATGTTTAGAGAGAAAGAGGTGTCAAAAATGTATTGGGCAATTGTGAAGGAACCCCCAAAAGATTTGTCAGGTGAGCTAAGGCATTTTATTATCAGAGACCGCAGTAAGAATAAATCCTATTCACACGATAAATTGGTGCAGGGGGCAAAAGAAGGATGGCTGGATTATAAACTTGTGAACAAGTCGGAAAATTATTGTTTGTTGGAGATTGACTTACACACTGGACGGCACCATCAGATAAGAAGTCAGCTTTCAAAGATAGGTTGTCCGGTAAAAGGCGATCTGAAATATGGTTTCCCGAGGTCAAATAAAAACGGAGGGATTAGCCTGCATGCAAGAGCCCTGAGTTTCTCACACCCCATTAAAAAAGAACCGGTAAGGCTAATTGCCGAACCACCGGACGAAAGATTATGGAATATATTTTGTGAAGGGAGAAGTTTAGAAGATGAGAAGATGAGAAGATGAGAAGTTGAGAAGAGGAGAAGTTGAGAAGAGGAGATGGAACGATAGTATGATAGTACGAAGTAGAGTCGAATGGCATTCGTCTGGCTGAGAGCGAAAAGATTAGAGAGCGAGAATACGATAGTACGACTATCTTTCCAGATATGTTTTATCAAATTCTAATGGCAAGAGATCACCAACCTTATCTACTATTCTGATTTTCTTTTTCCCGGCCAGTATCAGACGGATAGAAGAATTAAATCTAGATTCATGTTCGAAAAGCGTTTGCCGGCATGAACCACATGGTGTTACCGGTTCATCAATAAATTCATGATCTTTAAAAGCTGTAAGAGCAAGAGCTTTTGCCGGGACATCAGGATATTTAGCCCCGGCATAAAATATTGCTATTCTTTCAGCACATAAACCAGCAGGATATGAAACATTTTCCTGATTGTTGGCTTCAATTATCTCGCCATTTTCAAGAAGAAGAGCCGCACCTACCTTAAAACCGGAATAGGGTGCATATGCTTTTTTTGAAGCTTCCCTGGCAATGTTTATTAGATTAATATCTTCTGCTGATAGTTCAGATTTGTCATTATATTCCTTAATTACAGTTTTTATCTCTTTTATTTTCATTATAAAATATTTTAGTTCAAATTTACAATTTTGTTTTAAAGTTGTGTTAATGTTTGTGAAACAATCTTTTTATGTTTATTTTTTTACTTCTTAAGAGTTCTGTTAAAAATTGGAATCTTTTTCCGGTTATATTCATTTTAACCCTGTTTTCATGTAAAACTATCAGGGTAACTGAATCCCCGGGCGGATACATGACTGAAGAGAGGAAACAATATATTGAGAAATATAATAAGCTGGCTATTAGTGAAATGAAAAGGGCGGGAGTCCCTGCCAGTATTACTCTTGCCCAGGGAATACTTGAATCGGATAATGGAACCGGCCGACTGGCAAAGAAGGCGAATAACCATTTTGGAATAAAATGTCACGATAATTGGAAAGGGAGAAAAATTTATCATGATGATGACAGGAGAAAAGAATGTTTCAGGAAATATGATAATGCAGTGGAATCTTATCGGGATCACTCTGACTTTTTAAGAAATAGCAATCGTTATGCTTCATTGTTTAATCTGGATCGGGAAAATTACAAGGGTTGGGCCAGAGGGTTAAAGAAAGCTGGCTATGCTACAGATAATCAATACGATAAGCTATTGATAAGAATTATTGAAGAAAACAAATTGTATCAATATGATAATTTGAAAAGAGCAGATAGAAAGGCAAAAAACAAAAATACCGGGAAGGAAGGTGTATCAATGATTAAACCAATCTCGGGTAACAAAGAAACAAATTTAGAATCAGGAGTTGAAAATGTGAATAATCCGGGGAGCAGGATTTCTAAGCGAAACAGGATAGATTATATTGTTGTTTCTGAGGGTGATACATATAAAAGTCTGGAAAAAGAATTTGGAATGATGCAATGGGAACTTTTTAAGTATAACGACCTTCCTGAGAATTTCCAGTTAAAGGCAGGTATGATAATGTATCTACAGCCTAAGCGAAATAAAGCTACTGTGGAAAATGATTTTCATATTGTTAAGAAAGGAGAAACAATGCATAGCATCTCTCAGAAATATGGAATAAAGCTTGATAATTTATACAAGCTGAACCGTATGAAAGCAGGGGAAAAGCCTGTGCCTGGGAAAAAGTTATGGCTTCGTAAAATCCGGCCTGAAGAAGAAATTATTGAGAACGAAAAAACATTCAAAATAGATTTTGATTCTTAACCTCAAACCTCAAACCTTAAACCTCAAACTATCTGTATTAAAACCCCGAAGGAATGGAATTATTGCCATCTGTTTTTTCCCGGGAAGCTGTAAGGAAAGAAGTTTTACAAAACCATTATCAACAGCTACTTTCATATAAGATTGATTATCAGATAGTATTGTTCCCGGTTTGTTTTTATGTATTTCAGGAATGGCTTCTGTTTCAAAAATTTTCAAAATGTTTGTTTTGCCCTTCTGATTTTTAATTCTTGCCCATGCGCCAGGGTAGGGGGATAGACCCCTGATAAAATTATATACTTCAATTGCTGATTTTTCCCAGGAGATCTCGCAGTTTTCATTTCTCAGTTTAGGAGCTTTTTTTAGCTCTGTTTGTGTTTTGGTTAATGTCGACTGATCAGTTTGAGGAGTGACTCCTTCAAGTATACTTTTTACAGTTTTATTAACCAGTTCTGCTCCTTTGTTCATTAGTTTATCATGCAGGGTGCCGGCATTTTCTCCCGGGGCTATTTCAACCTTATCCTGGTAAATAATTTTGCCGGTATCAATTTTGTCATCAATAAAGAATGTTGTAACCCCAGTGGTTTCCTCGCCATTGATCAACACCCAGTTTATAGGAGCAGCACCACGGTACTGTGGCAGAAGGGATGCATGCAAATTAATTGTTCCCAGTGGAGGAAGCTTCCATACTTCATCGGGCAATTTGCGGAAAGCAACAACAACAAGAAGATCAGGTTTTATTTTTCCCAGTTCATTAATAAATTCCCGGTCTTTGAGATTAGTTGGCTGGAGAACAGGGAGAGAATTTTTTGTTGCAAATTTCTTTATTGCAGATTGTTGAAGTTTTAATCCTCTGCCAGATTGTCTGTCAGGAGCAGTTACAACACCGGCAACATTAAACTTGTTTATTAACAACGTTTCTAAACTGGCTATTGCAAATTCCGGTGTGCCCATAAAAACAATTCGTGTTTTCCCGGCATACCCTGTATCGGATTTATTGATTCCTTTTTGTTGGTTCCCAGACATTTGTTTTTATCCCTTTTAAGAAGAAAATCAACCCTAAAGATAATGCTAAATTCATTGAAAAAAAATGTGTCAAATATCGAAAAAAAGCAATGTGCTTATTGAATCTATTGAGAATTAGATCAATGAATGTTAAAGTAAATAAGAATCCCACAAGACATATGGAATAGGCGTAAGCTTCATTTCTTTCGAAAATAAAAGCATTTGAAATAATTATCATGATAAGAAACAGGGGACCGAACCATCTAAGTATTTTATGCGAGATAAAACTGAATGATAAACTTGTATATGGAGGCCATAATAAACCAGCATAGTGTGAAAGGTTTTGAAAACTTCCGGCGGCAATTCTTTTTTTCCGTCTGAATTCTTCTAATAATATATCTGAAACATCTTCAGATACAGTAACTTTCATGTCGTTAATTGACTTCTTGCGATTTTTCAGCACATTTAGATTAAGGAAAAAATCATCAACCAGGAAATTTTCCGGAATGGGGTTAAACAAATTCTTTCGCATAGCATAGCATCCTCCAAATGGTCCCATCATTGTTCCCCATACTAAACCCTCACGATTTTTCAGGTTCACTTCCATAGAAATGTATGCAGATTCCTGTTTTGAAATGCCACTCTTCTTAATGCCTGTATTTACCATTCTAGAGTCAACCAATCCAATCTCAGGATTTCTAAAATGCCTAACAAGGCCGGTTATTGTTGATTCATTTAATAAAACATTGGCATCAGTGAGAATCAGAATATCCCCTTTTGCTTTTGATACAAGATCGTTTAACACATTAGGTTTGCCTTTCCTGAGGTTTGAATGGTAAAATGAGAAATTTATAAGTTTTTTATTCATTCTGTGTAAAATTTCTTCTGTTCGGTCGTTTGAACCATCCGAGCCAATCAAAACCTCCATTTTTCCTTTCGGAAAGGATGTGTTATATATTGAATTGATCTTGTTTTCCAATACTTTTTCTTCGTTGTAAACAGACATAATTACCGAAATATCAGGCATATCGTCATTTTCAGAATAGATAATCCGGTTAGATTGTTTTTTGTGTGCAAGAATCCTGAGTAAGGCAGGGTATAAAATGTAGGAGTACAAAAGTAGAAAAATTGAGGTCCAGAAAATTATGATCCAGATCATGCTTGCAATGAGTTATAAAATGATAACAGGTCTTTGGTGATAGCTAAATTATTAAAATTTTCATAAACAAACGTTCTTGCAGATTTCCCGACCTTTTTAAACAGAGATTTGTTCCTGATAATATAATCAATATTTTCTGTAAATTCCTCAGGTGATCTTGCATAAAAAATATGCTTACTATGTTCAGCCTCAATACCTTCTGCTCCCAATGGAGTAGAAATGACTACTTTGCCCTGTGACATACTCTGAAGTATCTTAACCCTTATGCCACTACCTGAAAAAAGTGGCACAACCATTATGGCTTTATCTCTGGTAAAGTTATCGGCATTTTTTACTTCGCCTTCGAAAATAATTCCCGGTTTCCTTAGCTTTTTGCAGAATGATCCCGGGGCATTACGACCTGCAATAAAAAACTTTATTTCCGGGTGTTTTGTTACAATACCCGGCCAAACATTCTCAATAAACCATAATAATCCATCCTGGTTTGGGATCCAGTCGAGAGCCCCTATATAGAATAAGGATGGAAATATAACACTATCATCTTTTGTATTCTGAGAATCTTCAGGAGTTATTCCGGCAGGAGTAACAAACAGAGGTTTTTTGTTTCCCATTTTCAAGAAAACAGATTTATCCTTAGTGGTAATTGGGATTAGTGCATCAATTTTATCAAAACATTCCAATTCAAATCGTTTTAAGCGGGCTGATAGAATTTTGAAATAGAGTTTTCTAATACCGGGCTTCCTGCCTGAAGAAATGCTATCCCATAACCGGTGTTCCACATTATGAGCTCTGAGTATTAGAATTGAATCTGAAAATTTTCTAATAGCCGGTATATAAGATACAAGTGGTAATCCTTCAAGCTGAATAATATCATATTTGTTATTTGTAAGCAGATTTATTAATGCCTGTTCGTAATCATTCGTTCTAAACCGTTCAATATTGTAAGGAACAGAAGAGATTAGCAGGTTTTTTATGGCGGCAAACAGGGAAACATCAGTATTTACCGGTATAGCTATCAGGTTAATATTTTCCCTGGTTTTTGATTCAATCTGTCCGGGATCATAAAAATGCTTGGAAGTGTTCATCGCGAGCATGGTTACCTCGTGCCCATGATAAAGAAACCCTTCAGTCATATTAAGGGTAGCCAAAGCTCCACCATCTATTGGTGGGAAAGGAAGTTTATTTGTCAGTTGAAGGATTTTCATTGACCCTGTCTCTTGGGAATTTATTAATCTTGATCTTTATAATCGATCGAATTATCCGTTTGGGTATTTCTGTATAAGTTTCTGTATTCATAATTACTGAATCGGTTGTAGCTTTATAAGTAAGGAAGATACCGAGAGGTAGTAAAATAAATGAAGAGGCCCACATTCCTTCAAATGGTGTAACTATCATTTCCCTGGCAAATTTTTCGCCCATAAGAGATATCACATAATAAACAACAAAAAAGAGTACTGATACAACTACAGGGGTACCCAAACCTCCTTTTCTTATAATAGCTCCAAGTGGAGCGCCAATAAAGAAGAAGATAAAACAAGCAAAAGAGAGTGTAAATTTTCTTTGCCATTCGATCTCATATCTTTTAATTGTTTTTGCCCGCCATACGATAGATCTTTGTGAATCATCTACATTCTTTTTAGCAGATTTTGCATATGTGATAGCCAGATCAATAGCGTGTACCTGTTTCTCTTTAATAAGTTCACTCAGTATTTCCCTTGGTCTGAATACTTTAGTACTATCAACTTTGATGTTTTCTTTTTCTCGTTTTCTTCTGTCGAATTCTGGGAATTTAAATAGATTCGCATTCAATATGGTTTTTGTAAATACATCTTTTCTATCATTCAGAATAATAGAAAATGAATCACAATAATATTCCAGACCATTAAGGTTAAGCATTGAATAATTACTTTTAAACAAGTCTTCGTCTGAACGGTTAAGACCGAAACCTGTAAGATCGAAAATTACAGTTTCTTCACTGAACTGATCTCTTCGATGAGGGTAAGTTTTATTTCTACTTTGATTCTTGTTTCTATTATCTTGTTGCAATTCAGTATAAGAATGACCATTATAGAGGTTGAAAACCAGGTTTAGCTCATTTGGTGTGATACTCATATATCCTGAATCGGCATAAGTAACTGAGATATTACCTTTTTTGTCTCTATGATCATATATCAAAATATTGTGCATAAGATTCGTTCCTTGATCCTTTTCGGCTATCTTAACACTGAAACCATCGATTCCATTATAGAATGATCCGGGTTGAATATTTAGTTCGGGCCTTTGTTTTTGGATGTCATGTAACAATGACCTGGATTTGAGGTTTGAATATGGCAGAACATTGTTTGAAAAGAAGAATGCACCAATACTAATTAGGATTATAAATATAATTAATGGTAACATGATCCTCTGTAACGAAATTCCAGACGATTTTAATGCTGTTAGCTCAAAGTTTTCTCCCATATTTCCGAATGTCATAAGGGCAGCAAGTAATATGGCTAATGGTAAAGCCATTGGCATGAAACTTATTGTGAAGTAAAATAACAGTTCCCCTAAAGTAACCAGATCAAGACCTTTTCCAACCAGATCATCAATATATTTCCACAGGAACTGCATGATAAGGATAAACAGGACAATGAAAAATGTCATTACCAGCGGCCCGAAATAAGATAATAATACAAATCTGTGTATCCGTTTCACAATTGATTCTGTTGTTTATTCATATATTGAAACGCCTGTAAAATTAAATTATTTTAAACATAAGAATACTAATCTTTTTGTTTATTTGTTGATGAGTTTATTTGTTGATGAGTTTATTTATGAGATGCCCAGAGCTACATGAAATAGATAGGTTCTTTTTACAGTCCTATAACGCGCTTAAGTTCAGCGATTTGTGAACCCCAGAGGTCAATAGAGTCTTCTTTTTCATCCTCTTCCGCAAAGTCGGTTATCAGCAGGGCAACATCTCCGGTAATCTCGTCTTTAATTATTTTGAATTCAAAATAACTGTTTTCATCTTCATCGTCCACCCAGTGAAATTTGGCAAATTTATTATCTTTTCTACCTAAGAGTTCTGCATTTTGTTCGGTTCCTTCCCATATGAAGGTAAATATTTTTCCTCTAACAGTAACATTATCGGCAAACCATTCGGATAACCCGCTTGCAGAGCTAAGGCGGCTGTATAGTACTCTGGGGGAGGAGTTGATTATATATTCAAGTTCAAATTGCTTTTTCATAGTGCCTGGATGTTTATTTACAAGAAAGGCGTTGTGGCAATATATACAAAAAAATATAAAAACAACTATTTTTATGATTAAAAACGGATTATAGTTCTTAACAAATAACTATTGTAACAACTGCCTCTGTATTAGAGACATGATATATATAAAGCAATTTAGAGATATTTAGTTGAAAAATTTGCAACGAAACATTATATTTGCAAACGCAAATAAAAATGGAATAATGGCGAGGTAGCTCAGGTGGTTAGAGCGTCCCGATTAAAATCGGGAAGGTCTCGGGTTCAAGCAGAAACAGGAATAATTTGGCGAGGTAGCTCAGGTGGTTAGAGCGTCCCGATTAAAATCGGGAAGGTCTCGGGTTCAAGCAGAAACAGGAATAATTTGGCGAGGTAGCTCAGTTGGTTAGAGCGTCCCGATTAAAATCGGGAAGGTCTCGGGTTCAAGCAGAAACAGGAATAATTTGGCGAGGTAGCTCAGTTGGTTAGAGCGTCCCGATTAAAATCGGGAAGGTCTCGGGTTCAAGCAGAAACAGGAATAATTTGGCGAGGTAGCTCAGTTGGTTAGAGCGTCCCGATTAAAATCGGGAAGGTCTCGGGTTCAAGCAGAAATAGGAATAATTTGGCAAGGTAGCTCAGTTGGTTAGAGCGTCCCGATTAAAATCGGGAAGGTCTCGGGTTCAAGCAGAAACAGGAATAATTTGGCGAGGTAGCTCAGTTGGTTAGAGCGTCCCGATTAAAATCGGGAAGGTCTC